>ENA-OBIT01000006-OBIT01000006.1-metagenomes-genome-assembly--contig:-NODE-6-length-68298-cov-5.16479_pt1 | contig 68298 bp, 63 predicted proteins | sample MGYA00153386_OBIT01 | MGnify analysis MGYA00153386
GAAGAAGGTCGACGCGCAAACGCGCGCCAAGACCAGCATCAACGAACTGCTCAGGACTTGAGCAGCAGCTTGCAGACCTGAGGTCGCGATGAGCAACAACCTGGAACGCGTGCTGCGCCTGATGGCGGAGAAGAGTGCGTCCGACGTCTACCTGTCGGCCAACACGCCCATTCTCATCAAGATCCACGGCCAGATCATGCAGCTGTCGGACCAGTTGCTCAGCACCCTGCAGACCCGTCAGTTGCTGGCCGAGTTGCTGACGCCGCAGCAGATGGAAGAGCTCGACGACACCGGAGAGCTCAACGTCGGCATCGGCCTGGCGCGGGTGGGCAGCTTCCGGCTGTCAGCCTTCAAGCAGCGCGGCTCCATCGCGGCCGTGTTCCGCTGCATTCCGATGGAGATTCCTTCACTCGAATCCCTGGGCATGCCGCCGCTGCTGACGCAACTGGTGTCCGAGAAGCGCGGGCTGATCCTGATGGTGGGGGCCACCGGCACCGGCAAGAGCACCACGCTGGCCTCGATGCTGGAGTGGCGCAACACGCACATGACCGGCCACATCCTCACCATCGAGGACCCGATCGAGTACCTGTTCAGCAACAAGAAGAGCGTGGTCAACCAGCGCGAGGTCGGCCGCGACACGCAGAGTCTGCAGGTGGCACTCAAGAACGCGCTGCGGCAGGCGCCCGACGTGATCATGATCGGTGAGATCCGCGACCGCGAGACCATGTCCTCGGCGCTCTCTTATGCGTTGTCCGGCCACTTGGTGCTGGCCACTTTGCACGCCAACAACAGCTACCACGCGCTGGGCCGGATCATGTCGTTTTACACGCCCGAATCGCGCGCCACGCTGCTGTCGGACCTGTCCAGCGGCCTGCGCGCCGTGGTTTCGCAGCGCCTGCTGCGCGCCAATGCCGGCGGCCGCGTGGCGGCGATCGAGGTGCTGCTGAACACCAAACTGGTGGCCGAACTGATCGACAAGGGCGACCTGTTCAGCGTGAAGGAAGCGGTGGAAAAGTCCATGGCCGAAGGCTCGCAAACCTTCGAGCAGGACATCGCACGGCTTGTCACCGCAGAAATCGTGTCGCGCGACGAAGGCTTGCTGCATGCCGATTCACCGACTAACCTGTTGTGGCGCCTGCAAAACGACCAGGCCCCGATCTCCCGCGTCGCAGCGAAGAAGGAAGAATCGGAAACGGCCATCTTCACCGAGCTGACCTACGACGTGCGCGCCGAGGACAGCCGCCCACCACCGGGCAGCGAAGCGCCTTGGGCCATCAAGAAGTGAGACGCTGATGCGGGCCTTGCGCCTGGCCGAGGCGCTGATCGCCTGCCGCTCGGTGACGCCGGCCGACGGCGGCTGCCAGGATCTCATCGCCCTGCGCCTCCAGGCTGCCGGCTTCGTGTGCGAATCGCTGCCCGCAGGGCCGATTGATGCCCGCGTCAGCAACCTGTGGGCGATCCACCGGGGCACCCGGCCGGGTCCGACGCTGGTGCTGGCAGGACACACCGACGTGGTGCCCAGCGGCCCGCTGGACCGCTGGGCCAGCGACCCCTTCGTGCCCAGCCACCGCGACGGTCGCCTCTACGGCCGCGGCGCCGCCGACATGAAGACCGCCGTCGCCGCCATGGTCGTCGCGGCCGAGGAGTTCGTGGCCGCGGCCAAGCCCCTAGGCGGCCACGCCGGCACGGTGGCCTTGCTGCTGACCAGTGACGAGGAAGGCCCGGCGCTGCACGGCACCCGCCACGTGGTGGACCGATTGCGCGACCGCGGCGAGCGCCTCGACGCCTGCATTGTCGGCGAGCCGACCTCCGTGCGCACGCTGGGCGACATGGTGAAGAACGGCCGGCGCGGCACGCTGTCGGGCCGGCTCACGGTGCGTGGCGTGCAGGGCCACATCGCCTACCCGCAACTGGCGCTCAACCCGCTGCACATGCTGGCGCCGGCATTGGCCGAACTGGTGGCCACGCGCTGGGACGAAGGCAACGACCACTTCCCGCCGACCGGCTGGCAGGTCAGCAACCTCCACGCCGGCACGGGGGCGACCAACGTCATCCCCGGCGACCTGGTGCTGGACTTCAACTTCCGCTTCAGCACCGAGTCCACGCCCGGCGCGCTCAAGGCCCGCCTGCACGCCATCCTGCAGCGCCACGGCGTGGACCACCACATCGACTGGGTCCTGGGCGGCGAGCCCTTCCTCACGCCTGCGGGCACCTTGAGCGACGCACTGGTCGCGGCCATCGCGGCCGAGTGCGGCACGACGCCGGCGCTATCGACCACCGGCGGCACGTCGGACGGCCGCTTCATCGCCCAAATCTGCCCGCAGGTGATGGAGTTCGGCGTCGTCAACGACAGCATCCACAAGGTCGACGAGTGGGTCGACGTGGCGGCCATCGAGCCACTGAAGAACGTCTACCGGCGCACGCTGGAAAACTTCCTTCCATGACAGTGGCCGAACTGGTGCAGGCCATGACCGATCGGCTGCAGGCCGCTGGCGTGGCCTTCGGACACGGCACCACCAACGCCTGGGACGAAGCGGCGTGGCTGGTGCTGTGGCGCCTGGGTCTGCCGCTGGACGCGCTGGACGAGACGGCCGACGACGCCGTCGCGCCGGCCCGGCAGGCCGAGGTCGAGGCCCTGGTGGCCCTGCGCATCAGCACCCGCCAGCCCGCCGCTTACCTGACCGGCGAGGCCTGGCTGCAGGGCGTGCCCTTCTTCGTGGACGAGCGCGTGATCGTGCCGCGATCGCTGATCGCCGAGCCGCTGGTCGACGGCACGCTGGACGTGTGGCTGAACCCGGCCACGCGGCGCGTGCTGGATCTGTGCACCGGCAACGGCAGCCTGGCCGTGCTGGCCGCGATGGCCTGGCCCGAGGTCACGTTGGACGCCAGCGACCTGTGCGCCGACGCGCTGGCCGTGGCGCAGCGCAACGTCGACCGCCACGGCCTGGGCGACCGCATCAGCCTGCACCAGGGCGACGGCCTGGCCGCGCTGGACGTGGCCCGCCGCGGGCGCTACGACCTCATCCTGTGCAACCCGCCCTATGTCAACCGCCGCGCCATGGCAGCGCTGCCGCCCGAATTCCTGGCCGAGCCGCGCCTGGCGCTGGACGGCAACACCGACGGCGGCGACGACGGCATGGACTTCGTGCGCAGGCTGCTCGCCCAGGCCGGCGGCGCGCTGAACCCGGGCGGCGTGCTGGTGCTGGAAGTCGGCCACGAGCGCGCTCACTTCGAATCGGCCTTCCGCCGCCTGTCCGCCGTGTGGCTGCCCACCAGCGCCGGCGACGATCAGGTGCTGCTCATCACACTAGACAGTCTTGAAAGCCTCGCTTGATCACGATCAGAAACATCACCTTGCGCCGCGGCGTCAAGGTCGTCCTGAAGGACGCCAGCGTCACGCTGCAGCCGGGCGAGAAGGTCGGCCTCATCGGCCGCAATGGCGCCGGCAAGTCCAGTCTGTTCTCGCTGATTACACACCGGCTGCAGGCCGACGCCGGCGACGTCGAGATCCCGCCGCGCTGGCGCATGGGCGAGGTCGCGCAGGAGATGCCCGAGACCAGCGACGGCGCCACCGAGTTCGTGCTGCAGGGCGACCTGCCCCTGATGGCTGCGCAACAGGCGCTGGATGCCGCAGAAGCCGCGGGCGACGGCCACGCCATGGCCGACGCGCACCTGCTGCTGGACGAGGCCGGCGCCTTCGATGCGCGCGCCCGCGCCCAGGCACTGCTGCTGGGCCTGGGCTTCAAGGGCGACCAGGTCGATTTACCCGTCAACAGCTTCTCGGGCGGCTGGAGGATGCGCTTGCAGCTCGCACGCGCCCTGATGTGCCCGGCCGACCTGCTGCTGCTGGACGAGCCCACCAACCACCTGGACCTGGACGCACTGGTCTGGCTGGAGGCGTGGCTGAAGCGATTCGAGGGCTTGATGATCGTCATCAGCCACGACCGCGAATTCCTGGACGCCATCACCCGCGTCACCGTGCACCTGGACGAGTGCACGCTGACCCGCTACACCGGCAACTACAGCGCTTTCGAAGAGATGCGCGCCGAGCGACTCAGCCAGGCCAGCGCGGCCTACGGCAAACAACAGGACCGCATCAACCACCTGCAGAAATTCATCGACCGCTTCAAGGCCAAGGCCAGCAAGGCCAAGCAGGCGCAAAGCCGTGTCAAGGCCCTGGCGCGCATGGAGAAGCTCGCGCCGGTGCTGATGGCCAGCGACTTCAACTTCGAGTTTCGCGAGCCGCTGAGCCTGCCGAATCCGATGCTCAGCTTCGACCAGCTGCGGTGTGGATACGGCCACACCGAGATCGTCGGCAACATCAGCCGCTCGGTCTTGGCCGGCCAGCGCATCGGCATCCTGGGCGCCAATGGCCAGGGCAAGTCGACACTGGTCAAGACCATCGCCAAGGCACTGGCGCCGCTGGGCGGGGTGATGACGGAAGGCAAGGGCCTGAGCATCGGCTACTTCGCGCAGCAGGAACTCGACGTGCTGTCGATGGACGACGGCCCGCTCATGCACATGGTGCGCCTGGCGCGCGACGTGGGACCCACCGGGCGCGAACAGGAACTGCGCGACTACCTGGGCACTTTCCGCTTTACCGGCGCCATGGTGACGCAGCCGGTCGGGTCGCTTTCGGGCGGCGAGAAGGCCCGCCTGGTGCTGGCCATGCTGGTGTGGCAGCGCCCCAACCTGCTGTTGATGGACGAGCCCACCAACCACCTCGACCTGACCACGCGCGAGGCGCTGTCGATCGCGCTGAACGAGTTCGAAGGCACGGTGATGCTGGTCAGCCACGACCGCGCGCTGCTGCGCGAGGTCTGCGACGAGTTCTGGCTGGTCACGCGCGGCGGCGTCGGGCCCTTCGACGGCGATCTGGACGATTACCAGAAGTGGCTGCTCGACGTGTCGCGGGCCCTGGCCAAGGGCCAGGAACCGCCGCCCGTGCCGGGCTCTGCGCCGGCGCCAGCCCCGGCGGCCGCACCCGCTGCCAAGGGCCACGTCCAGCCGGCCAAGCGAGACGACCGCAAGCACGCGGGTCAGGCGCGCTCGATCCTGGCCAACCGGACCCGCCCGCTGCGCAACGAGGTGCAGCAGATCGACGCGCGGCTGGCCTCACTGGCCACCGAACGCACGGAACTCGAGTCCAAACTGGAACGCGGCAAGCTGTCGCCGGCCGAGCTGGCCGACATCGGCAGGCGCCTGAACCACGGTGCTGCCGAGGTGGTGGTACTTGAAGAGCGTTGGCTGGCGCTGCAAGGCGAGATCCAAAAGCTGACGGCCGACGCGGCGCTGTAGCGGGTGGTCGACCCCCTTCAAACCCGGGGGTTGACGTGCATTGGTCACCAATGTCACGGTACTGTCATCGAGCGAGCCGAAAGTACTGCAGGCCTGGGTCGCTCGCAAGTCCCCGCGAGCCCGGTCCTCCATCAACGAACTCTCACAGCGCACCATGCAACCCACCCCTTCCATTTCCCGCAGCGCCTTGGCCCTGGCGATTGGCCTGGCCTTCGCTGCGTCGGCCTCCGCGCAGTACACGTCGGCCAACCGCGACGTGCTGCTGCCCAACACCGGCGCGTGGCCCAGCGGCGGCGTCACCATTGGCGGCACACGGTTCATCAACCTGGGGTTGCAAGGCGTGGGCCGGGTGGCAGCCAACAGCATCGACGCGGCCACGGGCGAGTCGCTGGGCTCGATGTCGGGCATGGAAATCACCGGCTTCACCAACAACGGCAACGGCAGTTGGTCGGGCACCTTCAACTTTTTACCTGACCGCGGTTACAACGCGGGCGCGGTGTTCTCTAATTACGCCGCGCGCATAAACGCCTTCAATTTCACCTTCACGCCGTACACGGCTGCCGCACCCACCACGCTGCAAAACCAGATCGCGATGAGCTTCACGGGCTCCACGCGCTTTACCTACGACCACGACAATAACTCGGCCACACCGGCCATCTACACCACCGGACTGTTGCCAGCGGCCGGTGGCAGCACGCTGTTCGGCACGACGTTGCCGACGGTGGCGGCTACCACCACACAAAGCGACGGCAGCTACGCCAACCGGCTGACGGTGGACGCCGAAGCGCTGGCGCTGGACAAACGCGCAGGCAAGGCCGGCTCGGGCTGGATCGGAGACGAGTACGGTGCCAGCATCTACCGATTCAATGCCAGCAAGCAGATCGTGGGCGTGCTGCCTGTGCCAGCCGCGCTGGTGCCGCGCACGGCCGGCAACATCAACTTCCTCAGCGACCCACCCACCACCGGCCGGCGCGCCAACCAGGGTTTTGAGGGCGTGGCGCAAAGCCCGGACGGCACGCGCCTGTTTGCAATGCTGCAAAGCGCCACGCTGCAAGACTCGGGCAGCGGCAACCAGGGCCGTTCCAACGCGCGGTTGGTGGTGTATGACGTAAGCAATGCCGACGTGCCCTCGGCGCCGCTGGCCCAGTACGTGATTCAGCTGCCGCGCGTCGATGACAACGGCGCCACGGGCGGCGTGGCTGTCAACCGCAATGGGGCGCAGAGCGAGATCGTGGCGCTGAACAGCACCCAGTTGCTGATCCTGTCACGTGAGGGCAATGGTCGCGGCGCAGCGGGCTCGCCAGTGTTCAAGTCGGTGCTGCTGGCCGACTTGAGCAGTGCCACCAACATCAACGGCATGTTCGACGGGAACACCGGCTCCGTGGCGCCGGGCGGTGTGTTGAGCCCGACCGTCACGCCCATCAGCTGGACCGAGGCATTGAACATGCTGGGCAAACTGGGGCCGGGTGCCGCCAACATCGAATTGGCCAAGTTCGGCCTCAACATCAATTCAGGGCCCGGTGACATCAACACGCTTTCCGAAAAGTGGGAAGCGCTGGCCCTGGTGCCTGCAGGTGACGCGGCAGCGCCCAACGATTACTTTCTGTTCGTCGGCAACGACAACGACTTTCAATCCGCCAGCGGGAGAAACATGCTCGCTGACGGTACGCTGGCCAGCTACAACGCCGGCCTTGAAAACGACAGCGTGGTGCTGGCCTGGCGTGTGCAAGTGGTGCCCGAGCCCGGCACCTACGCGCTGATGCTGGCCGGCCTGCTGGGCGTGGCCGCCGTAGCGCGGCGTCGCCGGGGCTGACAAGCCCTTCAGCCCGCTTCGGCGAGCTTCAGCGCACCAGCAGTTCCAGCAGCAGGGCCACGCGGGCCTGCGCTGCGCTGTGCGTGGCGCTGACCGGCACGCTGCGCGGCGGGTGGCCGACGACGCGGCCACTGGCGCAGCGCGTGGACAGCCGCAGGGCCACGCCAGCCGCCGCAGCGCGAGCGGCGGCGGCTTCTAGATCGGCGTGCAGCGTGCCGTTGCCGGTGCCGGCCAGCATCAGACCATGGAACCCGGCGGCCACGGCCGCGTCGACCAGGGCTGCATCGAAGCCGGCGTGGCTGGTCAGCCAGGCCACTCGCGGCCAGTCGGCCAGCGGCAACTCGCAACAGGCCGCGCCCAGCGGACGACCCTGCGGCCACTCGCGCAGCATGCACAGCCGGCCCTCCTCGACCAGCGCCACCGGGCCCGCCGGGGCCGAGTCGAAGGCCTGCAGCCGGTAGCCGTCGATCTTGCGCACCTCGTCACCGGCGTGCACCTGGCCGCCGAGCACGACCAGCACGCCGCAGGCGCCAGGCGCTTGGGCCACGGTGACGGCGTCGAGCAGGTTCTGCGGGCCGTCAGCTTGCAGCGACGTGGCAGGACGCATGGCCGCGGTCAGCACGACCGGCTTGGTCGGCGCCAGCACACGTTGCAGGAAGTAGGCCGTCTCTTCCAGGGTGTCGGTACCGTGGGTGATGACGACACCGGTCACGTCGTGGCACGCCAACTCCTGGACCAGCAGCCGCACCAGCGCCTGCCAGACGGCGTGCGACATGTCCTTGCTGTCCAGCTGCGCCAGCTGCACGGTGCGCAGCGGCACGCCGACCAGTGCCGGCACGGCGGCCATCAGGTCGGCAGCGGTCAGTTCGGCCCGGTAGCCGTTGTTGTCCTGCGCGCTGGCAGCACGCCCGGCAATGGTGCCGCCGGTGGCGACCAGCAGCAGATGCGGGGTGGAAGTTGCCATCGCGGTGCTTTCTGGATGAAAATACAGTGACTGGACAAAACGCCAGTTGTTCCGCGTCGAAAGACGTCAATTGCAATCAGGAGCGCCTTGCATGATCGACAGCCCCAAGCTCACTCCACGCCAGCAGCAGATTCTGGACCTGGTGCAAAGCGCCATCGAACGCACCGGCGCCCCGCCCACACGGGCCGAAATCGCCGCCGAGCTGGGCTTCAAGTCGGCCAACGCCGCCGAAGAACACTTGCAGGCGCTGGCGCGCAAGGGCGTGATCGAACTGGTGGGCGGCACCTCGCGCGGCATCCGGCTCAAGTCCGACACGCTGCGTTCACTGAACGAAGCCCGCCTCAGCCAGTACGGCAAGCAGTACATGCTGCCGTTGCCCAGCCTGGCGCAGTTGAGCCTGCCGCTGGTGGGGCGGGTGGCGGCGGGTAGCCCGATCCTGGCGCAGGAACATGTCGACCAGACTTACCTGATGGAAGCCTCGATGTTCCCGCGCCGGCCCGACTATCTGCTGAAGGTGCGCGGCATGAGCATGCGCGACGCCGGCATCATGGACGGCGACCTGCTGGCCGTGCAGAAGGCCAAGGAAGCCAAGACCGGGCAGATCGTGGTGGCGCGGCTGGGCGACGAGGTCACCGTCAAGCGCCTGCGCCGTACCCGCCACGGCATCGAGCTGATCCCCGAAAACCCCGACTTCCAGACCATCGTCGTGGCCCCCGACGACGAGAGCTTCGAACTCGAAGGCATCGCCGTGGGCCTGATCCGCAACACGATGTTGATGTGAGCATGGCCGATTCCGCCCCTCTTGCGCCGGACCGCCGGGGTGCGGCACGGCGTCCGCTCGCCACCGGCCTGCTGCCGCCCCGTGCGCTTCCCCTGCGCAAGGCCCGCGCCGCTGCCGAGTGCAGCACGCTTGAGCAACTGCCCAACATCGGCCCGTCGCTGGCGGGCGACCTGCGGCTGCTGGGCATCGTGCACCCGTGTGAACTGGCCGAGCGCGACGCCTTCGCGCTCTACCGCGCCCTGTGCACCACCACCGGCAAGCGGCAAGACCCTTGTGTGCTGGACACTTTCATCGCCGCGGTGGATTTCATGCGCGGCGGCGAACCGCGCCCCTGGTGGCTGTACACGGCGCAACGCAAGATCGACCACCCCGGCATATGACGGGTTGGCGCAACTGACCAGGCATTCGGCCACTACTCTGGGCTATGCCGGGCAGTCCGGCGCGCCACCATCGGCTCAGGTTTGCAACACACCTGGCCGATATCCCTGGCATGACCGCCTTCAGTCTCCTGCACCGCTGGAACCGCCGCTCGACGCTGGCGGAGCCGAGCAGCCTGCGCATGGAAGTCTGTCCGCCCTCGCTGCGCCAGGCACCGGACTCGGGCTGGCAGCGCATGATGTTCTGGCTGATGGCCCCGTCGCCGCTAGACGCCGCACCGCCCTCCTGCCGCCTGCCCGCCGTGCGCATGGAATTCATGGCAACGCTGGCCGACATCGACTGCGAAGACGCCGACACGCTGCGCAACCGCATCCGTGGCACGCACTCGCTGCGTGAACTGTGGCATCTGCGCGCCGAGATCTACCGCGTGGTGGGCGTGGCCCACCGGCAGAGCGAGGCCGAGACGCGCGTGGGGCAGCTCAACTGTCACTTCGCCACCCGCGCCCCGCGCTCGCAACTCGGCGTGCCGTGATGCAGGCCGCCGGGCTCGAGCGAAGTCAGGCCTTCACGCGCGCCTTGAAGGTGCTGCGGAACTTTTCCACCTTGGGCGCCACGACGTAGGCGCAATATCCCTGCTCGGGGTGGTTGGCGTAGTAGTGCTGGTGATGGGCCTCGGCAGCCGAGTAGTTGTCCAGCGGCAGGATCTCTGTCACCACCCGGCCACGGTGCGCTTCCTGGGCCTCGGCCAGCACGGCGCGCGCCACCGTCTCCTGTTCCGCGCCCAGCACGTAGATGCCGCTGCGGTACTGGGTGCCCACGTCGTTGCCCTGGCGGTTCAACGTGGTCGGGTCATGGATGTGGAAGAAAATCTCCAGCACCTCGCGCAGGTCGATACGGTCGGCGTCGAAGCTGACGCGAACCACCTCGTTGTGTCCGGTCGTGCCCTCGCACACCTGGGCGTAGCTGGGGTTTTTCACGTGCCCGTTGCTGTAGCCGCTCTGCACGGCAACCACTCCGTCGACGAGTTCGTACACCGCCTCCAGGCACCAGAAGCAGCCGCCGCCCAGGGTGATCTCTTGTGGTTTCATGTCGCGTCCTCGGGATAGAAGGGCCAGGGGTATCAGTTCGCAGACACAGTTCGCAGATGCTGCACTGCAAGATAGAATATCAGGTGCGACGTGGCTTCCAGTCATCGCGGCGCAGTCGATTCCGACGACTCATCTTCCCTCGCGCCTACCGACTGGTGCACCCGACTCGGGTGACAGCAGGCAGCGAACCACGGCCTGCGGACCACGTCCAGGGCCCACAAACCACCATGAACTTCACCGACCTCGGCTTGGCCGAGCCGCTCGTGCGCGCCGTGCGCGAACACGGCTACGAAACGCCCACCCCCATCCAGCTGCAAGCCATTCCGCAGGTGCTCAAGGGCGGCGACTTGCTGGCCGGCGCGCAAACCGGCACGGGCAAGACGGCCGGCTTCGTGCTGCCCATGCTGCAGCGGCTGATGGCCGTGCCCAGCAAGAAGGACGCCCGTGGCCGCATCGCCATCCGCGCGCTGATCCTCACGCCCACCCGCGAGCTCGCCGCGCAGGTGGAAGAAAGCGTGCGCACCTACGGCAAGCACGTGCCGCTGACCAGCATGGTCATGTTCGGCGGCGTCGGCATGCAGCCGCAGATCGACAAGCTGCGCAAGGGCGTGGACATCCTCGTGGCCACGCCAGGCCGGTTGCTCGATCACCACGGCCAGCGCACGCTGGACCTGAGCCATGTCGAGATCTTCGTACTCGACGAGGCCGACCGCATGCTCGACATGGGCTTCATCCACGACATCAAGAAGGTGCTGGCCGTCGTGCCGGCCAAGAAGCAGAGCCTGCTCTTCAGCGCCACCTTCAGCGACGAGATTAAGAACCTGGCCGACAAGCTGCTGAACGAGCCGGCGCTGATCGAAGTGGCGCGACGCAACCAGACCGCCGACACCATCGCGCAAAAAGTTCATCCGGTGGGCCGTGAGCGCAAGAAAGAACTGCTGGCGCACCTGATCAAGACCGGCAACTGGCACCAGGTGCTGGTCTTCACGCGCATGAAGCACGGTGCCAACCGGCTGACGGACTACCTGAACGACCAGGGCATCACCGCCATGGCCATCCACGGCAACAAGAGCCAGAGCGCCCGCACGAAGGCGCTGGCGGACTTCAAGACCAACGACCTGCAGGTGCTGGTGGCGACCGACATCGCCGCGCGCGGCATCGACATCGACCAGCTGCCCCACGTCGTCAACTTCGAGCTGCCCAACGTGCCCGAAGATTACGTGCACCGCATTGGCCGCACCGGTCGCGCCGGCGCCACCGGCGAGGCCATCTCGCTGGCCTGCGTCGACGAAGACATCTTCCTGCGCGACATCGAGCGGCTAATCAAGCGCACGATCCCGCGAGAAACGGTGCCCGGCTTCGAGCCGCCGGCCGGCGAGAAGGCCGAGCCCATCGTGCTGGGGCGCATGACCATCGGCATCGGTGGCACGCAGCGCAATGGCGGCGGGGGTGGCGGCCGGGGTGGCCGGCCCGGTGGTGGGGGCGGTGGGGGTGGACGAGCCGGTGCCGCGCCTTCGAGCAGCGGGCGTCCGGGCGGCGGCTCGGGCCGACCCGGTGGTGGTGGTTCGCGCGGGCCGGCCCGGCCGGCATCGCGGGGCGGGCCGCCGAAGCGGTGATTTGCTTGGGCGGTGGCGCAATCGCATCGACCTGATCGGCAGATGTGGCAAGCTTCGGGCCACGGACTCGTGGGTCACTGAACTGTGTTGGCCCCGTGAGTGGGGGTGTCAAGGAAGCTTACATTCCGCGTGCATGTGATCGCATCACACCCACTCTCGGTAAAATTGATTAACTCAATCAACGACTTAAGCAGCTGGCGCGAATTTTGCTTGTTTTCCGTCCAGATCGGTAGCCGGTATCGAGTTTACAAATCGACACAGCCAACCCCGCCGCCTCGCTCTCAACCTAGACCCTCCTGGAGACGTTTCATGTATCTAAACTGCACCTTGTTTCGCGCCTTTGCTTTCGCCGCGGCACTGTCGGCCCCGTTGGGGAGTTTCGCTGCGATTACCGTCGTCAACAGCCCCGGCGCGTTCAACGTCCTGGTGGGTACTCGTGGCGTCGATGGGTTTGACGATTTGGTCACCGAGGTCTTGGGTCCCGTGTCCGCGAATCGAACGGCCGCTCCGTTTGCATACACCGCGGCAGCGACGAACGGACTCTATTTCTTCCCCGGGTTGCTGAGCACTGCCGCGTCGGCAGACAGCTTGGTGCTGTCCAATTTCTCGGCAGGTGTCTATGGTTTCGCGGCAAACTTTTCCGCGCAAGACTTCTTTGGCGCTCCTTCAGCGGGACAGCTGTCCTTTAAATACAACGGTAGCGCCATCGGTGCTCCGGTGAACGTGCCAACAGGAACCGGGTTTATCGGATTTGTATTCGACGCGCCAATCATTGGGGAGATTACGGTTACTTCAAACGTGCTTGACTTTGGTGACGTGTATTTGGCAGTCGACAACCTGACTCTCGCAAGCGCGGTGCCCGAGCTGGGCACTTTCCCGCTGATCGTTGCTGGCGCGGGGGCCTTGTTCGCCGCAACCTTGCGGCGCAGACGGGTGGAGTAAGCCCGCTGACAGATCGGCAATCGCCAGTCTCGACAAGGCAGGCACAGTGCCAGTAATCCGGTGCGAAATCCCGATTTCCAAAGGTCTCACATATGAAGTTATCAAAGATCCTGACAGCTGCGTCGATGGGCCTGGCAATTCTTCCGTTCACAGTGCATGCGCAGGTCTGCACCGGGACCCCGTTCACGCCGACGCAGATCAAGACGCTGTTAGAGGGCAATCTGCTTTGTGGGCGCCCGGGCTCGGGCTTTACGGGAAACACCGCAGACCGCTGGCAAGAAGAGCATGCGGTCGGCGGCGCCTTGTTCGACTACAAGCTCGGCCCCGCGCACCCCGTCGATCCGCGTGAGAAGGTCGGCACTTGGTTTGTTGGTGGGTCGCGGGTAGCTCCGACCGTGACACATGCCTACGGGCCCAACACGGCTTATTCGTGGCGTATCTTCGGGCCGGCAACAAACACCCCTGGCGCCGTTTACTCGTTCTGCAATCCGACCAGCGCCGTTCAGCAGGTGCGTGCGTTCGTGATTACCAGCACCACCGGATGCAATGGCGTCTTCCCGCCCTGATGTTTTCCATCGGGCAGTCTTGCACGTTCAGGCTTGAACGCACCGCAGCAACTTCCTGAGTAATCCACTCAGACGGCCACCAGACTTACAGCTTCTCCGCTGAGCACCGCGTTGCCCGACAACGGGTCGCGCTGTGAGTCGTCCAGCAGCGCGTTCAGGTTGACCCCGGGCCGCGTGGCGGCCAGTGACAGGCGCGCGCCCGGTAGATCGTGGCCCCATCCGTGAGGCAGGCTGACGACGCCGGGCGACATCGCGGCGCTGATCTCCATGAACACCGCCACCTCGCCATGTTCGCTGGACAGCCTCGCCGCGGCGCCATCGGCCAGGCCCAGGCGCGCGGCGTCTAAGGGGTGGACCAGCGCCGTGCCGCGGAACGGGCCTTTGGCCAACGTCGGCAGGTTGTGCATCCAGCTGTTGTTGCTGCGCACGTCGCGGCGGCCAATCACGACCATCTCGGGTGCGGGCGTGTCCAGGTCGGCCAGGGCGCGGGGCAGGTCGGCCAGCAGCGAAGGCGGGGCCAGCTCGATGCGACCGCTGGGCGTGCGCAGGACTTCGGGGATGCGCGGCTGCAAGGGGCCAAGGTCGATCCCGCCGGGTGCCGAGCGCACCTTGGCCAGCGTCAGGCCGTCGGCGCCCAGGCCTGAATCTAAAGCCCAGGCCGGGTCAACGCGCTTCATGCCGAACAGGTCGCCGTAGGGCCCGCTGCGCAGCGCGAGTTCCAGCAGGCGGTCCGGACCTCGCAGTGCAGAGACGGCCTGCATGACCAGCGGCGTGGCGTCGCCGGCCAGCTTGCGCACCTCGGCCTCTGCCAGTTCGTCGTCCAGCGCCAGCACGTCGGCCCGCGCGCCACGGCCCAAGGCTATGGCAGCCAGCCGCAACAGCGCCTGCCACTCGGGCGGATGCCCGGCGGGCGGCTCGAACACCGGCGCGCTGTAGCGTGCATGGTTGCGGAAGGACAGCTGCGGGAAGGCCACGTCGTAGTGGCTGTCCTGCAGCGGGCTCAGGTCCGGCAGGACAACGTCGGCATGGCGCGTGGTCTCGTTGACATAGATGTCCAGGCTGACCATGAAGTCCAAGCTATCCAGCGCACGCGCCAGCCGCGGCCCGCCGGGGCAAGACAGCACGGGGTTGCAGGCGACGGTGATCAGTGCCCTGATCTGCCCGGTGCCCGGCGTTTCGATCTCTTCGGCGAGAACAGTCATGGGCAGTTCGCCGTACACCTCGGGCGCGCCGCTGACGCGGCTGGCATGTCGACCGGTGACGATGCCGCGGCCGCTGCCCGGCTTGCCGGCGGTGTTGACGGCAAACGCCGCCGCGCGCGGGAACATCGCGCCGCCGGGCTCGTCGAGCTTGGCCGTCAGCACGTTCAACACGTCGACCAGCCAGGAGTTCAACGTGCCGAAGCTTTGCGTGCAGGTGCCGATGCGCGCGTACACGCAGCCGCGCGGCGCAGCGGCGAGTTCGCGCGCCAGGCGGCGGATCGTGGCGGCTTCGATGCCACAGCGCGCCGCCATGCGCTCGGGCGCGAAGGGCAGCACGGCCGCTTGCACTTCAGCCAGCCCGTTGATGTGTTCTGCCAGCCGGCCCAGCCGCACCAGGCTTTCGTCGAACAGCGTGTGCACCATGCCGGCGAGCAGGAAGACATCGCCCCCCGGCCGGATGGAGAGGTGCTCGTCGGCCACGTCGGCCGTTTCGCTGCGGCGCGGGTCGATCACCACCAGCCGCCCGCCGCGCGCGCGCAGCGCCTTGGCCTTGCCGCGGAAATCGGGCACCGTCCACAGGCTGCCGTTGCTGGCGACCGGGTTGGCGCCGATGACGAGCAGATAGTCGCTGCGCTCGATGTCGGGCACGGCGATGCTGAGCCAGTGGCCGAACATCAAGCCGCTCGACAGCTGCTTGGGCATCTGGTCCAGCGTCGAGGCGGAGAACACGTTCTTCGTGCCCAGCGCCTTGGCCAGGCGGCTGAAGTACAGCAGCAGGCCGAACTTGTGCGCCGACGGGTTGCCCACCGTGATGCCCACCGCATCGCGGCCGTGCGCTGTCAGGATGGGCAGTAGGCGCCGCTCAACTTCGGCGAAGGCCTCGTCCCAGCTGGCGGGCACCAGTTCGCCGTTGCGGCGAATCAGTGGTGTGCGCAGCCGGTCGGGGTCTTCGTGCAGGTCTTTCAGCGCGTAGCCCTTGGGGCAGATGTAGCCGGCGCTGAACACATCGTTTTGTGCGCCGCGAATTCCCACCACCTGCGCGCCGCGCGTGCGCACCTCGAGGCCGCAGCAGGCCTCGCACAGGGGGCAGATGCGGTAGCTGCTGCGTTCGTCGGCTGGGCTTTGCTCGGTCATGGCGGGCCATTCTTTCAGGGCAGCCGAGCTTACGGCCACGCGGAAGGGGCTGCCCGTCGCTTCGGATTCAAAGCTGCCTTGCCAGCCCTACTTCTTGCCCCACAACTGCTCAAGCCGCGCATCGCGCCCGCAGCTGGTGCGGTAGTAGTTGTAGCGCACCGGATTCTTCTTGTAGTAGTCCTGGTGGTAGTCCTCGGCGGCGTAGAAAGGCCCCGCAGGCATGACCTGCGTGACGATCGGCTCCTTGAAGGGCTTGCTCTTCTCCAGCGCCGCCAGCGAGGTCTGCACGGCAGCAGCTTGTGCCGCGTCGTGCGTGAAGATGGCTGTGCGGTAAGGCGATCCGGCGTCACAGAACTGGCGGTCCTTGGTGGTGGGGTCGATGGTGCGCCAGAACTTCTCGACCAGCTGCGCGTAGCTCACCTTGGTGGGGTCGAAGACGATTTCCACCGCCTCGGCGTGGCCCGTGCCCTTGCCCGACACCTGCTGGTAGGTGGGGTTGGCCACCGTGCCGCCGATGTAGCCCGAAGTGGTGGACAACACGCCCGGTACCTTGTCGAAGTCGGCCTCCACGCACCAAAAACAGCCGCCGGCAAAGGTGGCTTTGGCGATGGGGCCCTGGGCGAAGGACGTGCTGGCGGCCAGCGCCAGCAGGGCTGCGACAGCAAGGCGCTTCATGCCGCCACCTCGAAGCGCAGTGCCACGCCGTTGTTGCAGTAGCGCTTGCCGGTCGGTCGCGGGCCGTCGTCGAAGACATGGCCCTGGTGCCCAGCGCAGCGGCTGCAGTGGTACTCGGTGCGCGGGAGGATCATCTTGAAATCGGTCTTGGTGACCACGGCGCCAAGCAGCGGCGCGTAGAAGCTGGGCCAGCCGGTGCCGCTTTCGTACTTGGCATCCGACGAGAACAGCGGCAGGTCGCAGCCGGCGCAATGAAACGCGCCGCGGCGCGTTTCGCCGTTGAGCGGGCTGGTGTGCGAGCGCTCGGTGCCTTCGCGGCGCAGCACGGCGTACTGGGCCGGGGTCAGGCGGGCTTGCCATTCGGCAGCGGTCAGTTTGCGCCAGTCGGTGACGGCAGCGACAGCGGCAGCGGTAGCAGACGCGGTGCCAGGGCCTCCAGCGGGCTTGGCAACGACGGCAGGCGCTTGCGCCTGGCTGACCAGCGGGGCCAGGCCGAGGAGGGACATCAGCTTCATGAGGTGTCTGCGGGTCATGGAAATTCCTGGTTGCGTGTGATCGAGTCGACCGGCTCGTGCGAATCTTTCAACACTCACCTCTGAGCGTTGCTCGCTATTCGGAGTTCCCGAGCACCACGGGTTGTTTGCGCGACTGGCCGGCGCGCCACACCGTCAGCGTCACGGTGTCGCCCGGCTGGCGGCGTTCGAGCAAGGTCAGCATGCTGTCCAGGTCGGCCACGGCGTCGTCGTTGATGGCAGTGATGATGTCGCCGCCCACCACCTCGCCCCGGCTGCCGCGGCGGAACGGGACCAGCCCGGCGCGCGCCGCGGGGCTGCCCGCACCAACCTGCACCAGCACGACGCCCTTGGGCAGCTTGAGCGATTGCGCCAGCCCCGGCGGGCCGGCCGCCACGCCCAGCGATGGGCGCAGGTAGCGGCCATCGCGGATGAGCCGCGGCACGATGCGGTTGACCTCGTCGGCAGGAATGGCGAATCCGATGCCGGCGCTGGCGCCGCTGGGGCTGGCGATCTGCGTGTTGACGCCGATCAGCCGCCCGGCCGAGTCCAGCAGCGGGCCGCCCGAGTTGCCGGGGTTGATGGCCGCGTCGGTCTGGATCACGGCCTTGATGGTGCGCTGGTTGAAGGACTCGATCTCGCGGTTGAGCGCGCTGACGATGCCCGTGGTGAGCGTCTGGTCCAGGCCGAAGGGGTTGCCGATGGCGTAGACGCGCTGCCCGACGATGAGGTCGCGGCTGGTGCCGATGGGGATGGGCGGGAAGCCGGTCTTGGGCAGGTCGATCTTCAGCACCGCCAAGTCACGGTCGGCGAACGCGCCGACCAGGGTGGCCTCGTGAACTGTCTGGTCAGACAACGTGACCCGCGCTGCGGTGGCGCCCTGGATGACGTGGAAATTGGTGACGATGTGGCCGCGGTCGTCCCATAGGAAACCGGTGCCCGTGCCGCGCGGCACCTGCTGCACGTTCATGCTGAACATGTCGCGCTGTGCCGCCAGCGTGGTGATGTGCACGACCGACGGGGATGCCTTGCGGAAGACCTCGATGTGTGCCTGTTCGTCGGCCGTGAGCGCGCCGCGCGGCGCCACGGCGCGCGGCGTGGCCTCGGTGCGCCCCTGCACCGGGGCGGGCGCCCAAAGCAGCACGGCGGCAGCCAGGCCGGACACCAGTGCCAGGGCCATGGCCAACAGGCCAGACGGGCTGCGGGGCAGGGTGTAGCGGGGCAGGGCGGGCAGTTTCATGGGCTGGAGGGTGATTGACCAACCCAGGCCACATGGGGATGCTTGCCCTGGGATCAAGCAGGGCAGGCCGGTCCCTATCAGTTGCTCAGCCGACCATGTAGGCCGCCGCCGCCGTGGCCAGCAGGATGCCTTCGTCGTCAAGCAGCCGCATCTGTGTGGAGCCCACGCGCCCGCCCAGGCGCGAGACTTCGGCCGTGGCGACAAAGTGCAGGCCCTGTCCCTGGCGCAGGAAGTCCACGCGCAGGTCGATGGTCGCCAGCTTGACGTAGCGGTGCGTGACCTGCTCGACCGTCTCGTGCGGGTGGCGCTCGGCCATGGCCACCATCAGCGCCAGGGCCCCCATGGCGTCGAGCACGGACGAGATCACGCCGCCGTGCAGCCGGCCGTAGGCGGCGTGGCCGACCAGCTCGGGCCGCATGGCCACCGTGCCGCGCACGTCGCCTGGCCGCACCGAGGCGATCTTCAGTCCCAGCACCTGGTTGAAGACGATGTGCTGCTCGAAAATGTCCACCAGCGCGGCGTCCACCCGCGTTTGTTCGGCAGCGTCGCGGCGCGCTGGTGTCGTCGTCATGCCGTCATGCCGGGGCGCCCGCGTGCAGGCCCAGGCGGGTGCGGGCCTCGGCGGGCGAGGCCACGCCGCGGCCGGCGCGCCGCGCGCAATCGGCCAATGCCTCGATGAGCGCACCGTTGCCGGCCGCGCGTTCGCCACCGGGCAGGTAGAAGGTGTCTTCCAGTCCGGTGCGCAGGTTGCCGCCGAGCTCGGCAGTCTTCTGGTGCACGGGCCAGATCTCGGCGCGGCCGATCAGCGTGGTCTGCCAGTGCGCGCCCACGGGGGCAAAGCGCGGCAGCAAGGCCAGCAACTCGGCGTCCACGGGCATGCCGCTGGCCACGCCCATCACGAAGTTCACATCAGCCACGCCGCTGTGCAGACCCGCCTTCAGGTACATGCCCACGCTGCGCACGATGCCGACGTCGAAGCACTCGAACTCGGGCTGGGTGTGCGTTTCGTGCATCACGTCAAGAAACTGCTGCACCTTGGCGACCGGGTTGTCGAAGACCATCGGCGGCCAGGCCCATTCGCCGTTGTCCTTGATCTTCAGGTAATTCAGGCTGCCGGCGTTGCAGGCCGCGATCTCGGGCCGCACGCGGCGCAGGCAGGCCACCGGGCCTGCGATGTCGCGGCCGATGACCCCTGTGGTGAGGTTGATGACGACGCCCGGACAGGCCGCGCGGATGGCGTCGACCACGGCTTCGGCCACGTCGGGGTCCCAGGTCGGCATGTGGCCGTGGCCGTCTTCCTGGCTGCGCAGGTGCACGTGCATGATGCTGGCGCCGGCATTGAAGGCGTCGCGCGCCTCGGCAGCCATTTGCCCCGGCGTCACCGGCACCGGGTGCTGCCTGGGGTTGGTGAGCACGCCGGTGAGGGCGCAGGTCAGGATGGCGTTGTCCTGATTCACGGGCTGATCTCCAGTTCCACCAACACGGTGCCGGCAGCGACGGCGTCCTTCAGCCGGGCATGCACGGCACGCACGGTGCCTGCGGCGCTGGCCGTCAGCCACATCTCCATCTTCATGGCTTCGACGCAGACCAGCTGCTGCCCGGCCACGACCAGGTCGCCCTGGGACACGCGCACCTGCGCCACCACGCCGGCCACGGGGGCCCGGGCCTGGCCCGCGTCGGTAACGGGCTCGTGCAACGGCCAGGGTGAGGGTTCGGTGAACGCGAAGACCGCGCCGTCGTCCGTGCCGAGCAGGGCCAGGTGCAGCGTGATGCCGTCGTCGGCAAAGAGCGCGCGGCGCTGCACGCCGCCTGCGGCATAGCGCAGCACGCCGTCGTCCTGCGACAGCACGGCCACCCCGTCCGGCGGCGCGCGCACGGTCATCGAGCGGCCTTGACAGTGCATGCCGAGCTCGAAGCCCGCCAAGCTGGCGGGGCGGGCGGCACGGCGGCCGGCGCGCAGTGCGGCCGCGACCTGCCAAGCCCCGGGCGGCGGCTCGGGGCGCTGCAGCACGGGCGCGCCCTGGGCTGCCCATTCGTCGAGCCGCGTGGTGGTGAGTTCGCCGGCGCTGAACTGCGGGTGGTTTAGCAGGCCGACGAGAAAGCCGCCGTTGGTCTGCACACCCAGCAACGGCGTGGCTTGCAGCGCGCGCGTCAGGCGGCGCACGGCGTCGTCGCGGGAAGTGCCGTGGGCGACGAACTTGGCCACCATGGCGTCGTAGTACGGCGTGATCTCGTCGCCTTCATCGATGCCGTGATCGACACGCACGCCGGCCTGCGCCGGCCGCCAGCGCGCGATGCGGCCAGTCTGCGGCTTCCAGCCGTCGTACGGGTCTTCGGCCACCAGGCGCGCTTCGATGGCGTGGCCGGTGAACGTGATCTGGTCTTGCGACAGCGGCAGCGGCTCGCCCGCGGCCACGCGCAGCTGCCACTCCACCAAGTCCAGCCCGGTGACGCACTCGGTGACGGGATGCTCCACCTGCAGCCGGGTGTTCATCTCCAGGAAGTGGTGCTGCAGCTGCGCATCGACGATGAATTCCACCGTGCCGGCGCCGCGGTAGCCCACAGCCCGCGCGGCGGCGATGGCGTCGGCGCACATGCGTTCGCGCAGCGCTGGCGTGACCACGGGCGAGGGCGACTCTTCGATGAGCTTTTGCCGCCGCCGTTGTGCGGTGCAGTCGCGCTCACCCATGTGCACGACATTGCCGTGGGCGTCGGCGAATATCTGCACTTCGATGTGGCGGCCGCCTTCGATCAGGCGTTCGAGCATCAACGTGCCGTCGCCGAATGCGCTGACCGCCTCGCGCCGCGCGCCGGCCAGGGCTTCGGGCAGCGCCGCCAGGTCGTGCACCAGGCGCATGCCGCGCCCGCCGCCCCCGGCCACGGCCTTCACAAGCAGGGGCGTGCCGAGTGCTTGCGCGGCGCCGGTCAGGGTGGCGTCGTCTTGCTCGTCGCCCAGGTGACCCCGCGCGCAGGGCACGCCGGCGGCGAGCATCAAGCGCTTGGCGCCGGCCTTGTTGCCCATGGCGGCAATGGCCTCGGGCGGCGGGCCGATGAAGACCAGGCCGGCGTCGGCGCAGGCCTGCGCGAAGTCGGCGCGCTCCGACAGGAAGCCGTAGCCGGGATGCACGGCGTCGGCGCCCGTAAATTTGGCTGCGACGAGCAGCGCCTCGATGTTCAGGTAAGAGTCCGCCGCTGGCGCCGCGCCGATGTGCGCGGCTTCGTCGGCCTGGCGCACATGCAGCGCGCCGGCATCGGCAGCGCTGTACACGGCCACGGTGCGGTACCCCAGGCGGTGCGCTGTGCGCGTCACGCGGCAGGCAATCTCCCCGCGGTTGGCGATGAGGATCTTGCTGAAGCTCATGTGACCACGGTCACTGCGGCACCCAGCTGGCCTTGCGCTTTTGCAGGAAGGCGGTCGTGCCCTCGACGCCTTCTGCGCCCAGCGCAGCGCGCGAAAAGGTTTCGGCCGCCTCGTGCACCAGCGATGCCGCGTTGTGCAGGCGGGCCTCGCGGATCAGCGCCTTGGTGGCGGCCACTGCGCCGGGCGCGCATTGCAGGATGTCGCCGACCACGGCGGCCACGGCGCGGTCCAGCGCGCTGGCGGCGTGCACCTCGTGCACCAGGCGCAGGTCGAGCGCGGCCTGCGCGTTCAGGCGAGCGCCGGTCACGGCCAGGCGCTTGGCCTCGGAGTAACCCAGGCGCTCGACGAGAAACGGTGCGATCTGCGCCGGCACCACGCCCAGCGAGGTCTCGGGCAGGCGGAATTCCGTGCTGGTGCCGGCCAGGGCCACGTCGGCCACGCAGGCCAGGCCGAAGCCGCCGCCCATGACGGTGCCTTCCAGCACCGCCACCACGGCCAGGCCGGTTTCGGCGTAGGCCACGCACAGGTCACCGAAGGCGGCATTCATGGCCGCCACGGCATCGGGCTTTTCGGCCAGTTGCGCGCGGGCTGCGGCCAGGTCGCGCAGGTCGGCACCCGCGCAGAAGTGCCCACCTGCACCGCGCAACACGATGACGCGAGTGCTGCCCGCCAGCTCGTGCTGCGCCAGCACCAAGCGCAGTTCGCGCACCATCGAAATGGACATGGCGTTGCGCACTTCGGGCCGGTTCAAGGTGACATGCAGCACCGGCCCGTCGCGCCGCAGCGCCAGGGTTTCGAAGTTCGTCAGTTCCACGCTCATCGCGTTCTCCCGGGTAAGGTGCCTTCCAGCTTGCACAAGATGCCGAGCATGACCTCATCCGCGCCGCCGCCGATGCTGATCAGCCGGCTGTCGCGAAAGGCCTGCGAAATCGGGTTGTCGGCCGTGTAGCCCATGCCGCCCCAATATTGCAGGCACGAGTCAGCCACCTCACGGCTGAGCCGCCCGCTCTTCAGCTTGGCCATGCTGGCGAGCTTGGTGACGTCCTTGCCACTGACGTACATCTCCACGGCGCGGTAGGTCAGCGCGCGCAGCGCCTCGACCTCGGTGCGCAGCTCGGCCAAGCGGTAGTGCACGACCTGGTTGTCGAGGATGCTCTTGCCGAAAGCCCGGCGCTGGCGCGTGTAGTCGATGGTCTGGTCGATCAGCCGGTCCAGGCTGCGCAGCGTGCCGGCCGCGCCCCATAGCCGCTCTTCCTGGAACTGCAACATCTGGAAGGTGAAGCCCAGACCTTCCTGGCCGATCAGGTTGCGGCGTGGCACGCGCACGTTGTCGAAGAACAGCTGTGCCGTGTCGCTGCTGTGCATGCCGATCTTGTGGATCTTCTGCCGCGTGATGCCGGGCGTATCCAGCGGCACCACGATGAGGCTTTTGTTCTTGTGCGCCGGTGTGTCCTCGGACACATCGCTGGTGTTGACCAGCAGGCAACACCAGTCGGCTTGCATGCCGGTGGTGATCCACATCTTGCTGCCGTTGATGAGGTAGTCGCCGCCGTCGTGCACGGCGCGTGTCTTGATGGCGGCGACGTCGCTGCCGCCTCCGGCCTCGCTCACGCCCAGGCAGGCCACCAGGTCACCGGCGATGGTGGGGGTGAGGAATTCGCGTCGCAATTCATCACTGCCGAAGCGCGCCAGCGCCGGCGTGGCCATGTCGGTTTGCACGCCGATGGCCATGGGCACGCCGCCGCAGTTGCATTGGCCCAGCGCCTCGGCCATCACCATGCTGTAGGAAAAGTCCAGGCCGACACCGCCGAATTCCTCGGGGTACTTCAAGCCCAGCAGGCCCAGGTTCCCCAGCTTCTTGAAGACCTCGTGGGCGGGGAACTGGCCCATTGCTTCCCAATCGGCGACGAAGGGGTTGATCTCCTTGTCGCAGAACTTGACGACGGTGTCTTCGAGCTGGCGGTGTTCGGGCGTGAATTTCATGGCGGGGAGTTCAAAGGCGGGGATCTCAGAAGCTGGGATCTCAGAAGCGGGCGATGCCAAAGGTGTTGGGGCGCAGGGTGCGTCGTTCGGCTTCGGCCGCGCAGTCGAGGCACAGCCCCAGGATGCGCCGCGTGTCGCGCGGGTCGATGATGCCGTCGTCCCACAGGCGCGCGGTGCCGAAGAGCGCCGTGCTCTCGGCGTCCAGCCGCAGGCGCAAAGCGTCGCTCATGGCGACCAAGGCCTCGTCGTTGGCAGGCAGGCCCATGCGCTCGAGCTTGCTGCGGTTCAGCAGGTCCATCACCTTGGCGGCCTGCGCGCCGCCCATCACCGCCGTGCGTGCGCTGGGCCAGGCAAAGATGAAGCGTGGGTCGAAGCCACGCCCGCACATGCCGTAGTTGCCGGCGCCGAAACTGCCGCCCAGCACCACGGTGAACTTCGCGCAGCGCGCGTTGGCCACCGCCTGGATCATCTTGCTGCCGTGCTTGATGGCGCCGGCCTGCTCGGCCGCTTTGCCGACCATGTAGCCGGTGGTGTTCTGCAGGAAGACCAGCACCGTGCCCGACTGGTCGCACAGCTGGATGAACTGCGCCGCCTTGGTGGAGCCATTGGGCTGGATGGGGCCGTTGTTGCCGACGAGGCCCACTGCATGGCCGAGCAGGCGGGCGTGGCCGCAGACGATCTCGGAAGCCAGGCCGGCCTTGAATTCCAGGAAGTCCGAGCCATCGACCAGGCGCGCAATGACCTCGCGCACGTCGTAGGGTTCGCGCTCGTCGGCGGGCACCACGCCGAGCAGTTGCTCTGCCGCAAACAGCGGCTCGGTGGCCGGCGCCGCAATGGGCACGGTGTCCCACGGCAGCTTGTCCATCAACTCGCGCGTCAACGCGATGGCATGGGCGTCGTTCTCGCACAGGTACTCGCCCAGGCCGGTCACCTCGGCGTGCATCTGCGCGCCGCCGAGTTCTTCGTCGCTGGCGTCTTCGCCGATGGCGGCCTTCACCAGCGGCGGCCCGGCCAGGGTGATGCTCGAGCGGCCACGCACCAGCACCACGTAGTCGCTCAGGCCCGGCAGGTAAGCACCGCCGGCGGTGGACGAGCCGTGCACCACGGCGATCTGCGGGATGCCGGCGGCCGACAGCCGCGCCTGGTTGGCGAAGGCCCGGCCGCCATCGACGAAGATCTCTGCCTGGTACATCAGGTTGGCGCCGCCCGACTCGACGAGCGCGATCAACGGCAGCTTGTTCTCGCGCGCCAGTTCCTGCGCACGCAAAGCCTTCTTCAGGCCCATCGGCGCGACGGTGCCGCCCTTGACTGCGCTGTCGCTGGCCGAGACCAGCACGCGCTTGCCGGCCACCACACCGATGCCGACGATGCTGCCGCCACCGAGCACGCTCTTCTTGCCGTCGTCGTCGTGCATGCCCAGGCCGGCGAGCGGGCTGAGTTCGAGGAAGGCCGTGCCGCGGTCGATGAGGCGCGCCACGCGCTCGCGCGGCAGAAGTTGCCCGCGCTTGTCGAACTTCTCGCGCTTGGAGGCCGATTCGGTTACCACCTTGGCCTCCAGCGCGCGCACCTCGTCCAGGCGTTGCTGCATGCGCGCCAGGTTGGCAGCGAAGCTGGCCGAGCGCGTGTCCAGCTTCGACGCGAGTGCCGGCATTACTTCAGCGCCTCGGGCGGGGACTGCAGCACCCCAGGGGTGCGGGCGCGGTGGAATCCTTCAAAGGGCACGGATTTGGCCTCGGCCCCGAGCGGGAAAATCTCGCTGCCCAGGGACGCCGCGCCGTCGATCTGCAAGGTGACTCCGCTGATGAAGCTGGCTGCCGGCGAAAGCAGAAAGACGATCGCCGCGCTGACCTCGGCCTCCAGCCCCAGCCGGCGCATGGGCACGTGGTTCTTCAGGCGCGGGATGAAAGCCTTCATCGCGCCGCCGTAGGTGTCCATGCCGCTGCTCGCAATCCAGCCCGGCGCCACCGCATTCACGCGCACGCCGGCATGCGCCCACTCGAAAGCGGCCGTGGCCGTCAGGTTCGCCATGCCCGCCCGCGCCGCGCCGCTGTGGCCCATGCCGGGCATGCCGTTGCGGAAGTCGGCCGTCATGTTGACGATCGATCCGCCGTGCGCCTGCATGCACTGGTTGAAGAGCTCGCGCATCATCAGGAAGCCGCCGGTGAGGTTGTTGGCCACGACCGCATCGAAGCCCTTCTTGCTGATCATCATCAGCGGCGCTGGAAACTGCCCGCCGGCGTTGTTGACCAAGCCGGTCACGGGGCCCAGGCGCTCCAGCACGTCACCCACGCCCTTCGTCACAGCCGCTTCGTCGCGGATGTCGAAGGCCACGGTGTCGCACTGTCCGCCGTCCGCGGTGATCTCGGCGGCGACAGCATCAAGCTTGGCTTGCGTGCGACCGCTGATGACGACTCTGGCCCCGAGCGCGGCCAATTCGTGCGCCACGCAGCGCCCGATGCCGCTGCCGCCACCGGTGACCCAGTGGAGCTGCCCTGCGAAGAGGCCAGGGCGAAAGACGCTGTCGTAGCGACCGGTGGTGGAAGAAGCGGTCATGGCGAGCTGGGATGGCGCGGCGGGGCCGCAGTGTGCGGTGGGATGGTAACGTTAACGTCATCCTGATCCCATACAGGTGATTTCGAGGGTGCTTGCGCCAGGCCCGGTCGCTGGCATCGCCGCCATTCAACGCTTCGACCAGAAGGACATTCCATGGACCTGCAAGCCTGTACCGATGCCCTGCGCGCCAAAGTGGGCGACGCCAGCGGCCTGAACGCCACGCTCAAATTCGACTGCGGAGCCGATGGCGTCGTCGTCATCGATGGCCGCGCCGTGCCCAACACGGTGAGCAATGAGAACACCGACACCGACTGCACCGTCGGCATCACGCTGGAGAACCTGGCCGCGCTGCTCACCGGGGATCTGGAGCCCGCCACCGGCTTCATGATGGGCAAGTTCAAAGTCTCGGGTGACATGTCCGTGGCGATGAAGCTGCAAAGGGTGGTCTGACCGTGCTGATGCCCGTGGCTCGCAAACGCAGTGCTGCGTCGGCCCAGGCGGTGGTCGACTCGCACCGTGAAAGCGACACCGACCAGCTGTTCGGCATCGCCGAGTTGTGCCGCGAATTCGGCATCACGCTGCGCACCATCCGCTTTTACGAGGACAAGGGCCTGCTGGCGCCGCGCCGCGTGGGCGGCACACGGGTGTACACGCGCCGCGACCGCGCGAGGCTGGCGCTGATCCTGCGCAGCAAGGCGATCGGTGCGCCGCTGTCTGAAATCAAGCACTACCTGGACCTTTACGGCACGCATGGCGAAGGCCGGGCCAAGCAGATGAGGTTCGTTCTCGAACGAACCGACCTTGCGATTGGCGAGCTGGAAACCAAGCGCGCGCACATCGATGCCACCCTGGCCGAGTTGCGCGTAATCAATGCGGAAGTGCGGCGCCAGCTGAACCCCGAGGAGACCGGGCGATGACGTCACCCAACAACCACGCCTTCATCTACGACCACGTGCGCACGCCGCGGGGCAGGGGCAAACAGGATGGCAGCCTGCACCAGGCCAGCCCCGCGTGGCTGCTGCGCGCACTGCTCAAGGCGCTGCAGGCGCGCAGCGGCCTGGACACCGCGCTGGTCGACGACGTGGTGCTGGGCTGCGTGACGCCGGTGGGCGAGCAGGGCGCCGACATCGCGCGCACGGCGGTGCTCGACGCCGAGTGGGCGCAGACGGTGGCCGGCGTGACGCAGAGCCGCTTCTGCGCCAGCGGCCTGGAGAGCGTGAACCTGGCTGCCGCCAAGGTGGCCAGCGGCTTCGAAGACCTGGTGGTGGCTGGTGGCGTCGAAAGCATGAGCCGCTGGCCGATGGGCAGCGACGGCGGCGCCTGGTTCATGGACCCGCGCATCAACCAGAAGCTCGGTTTCGTGCCGCAGGGCGTCGGCGCCGACCTCATCGCCACGTTGGAAGGTTTCAGCCGCGTGGAGCTGGACGCTTTCGCGCTGCGGTCGCACCAGCGCGCGGCGGCGGCGCGCGCGGCTGGGCACTTCTTGCGCAGCATCGTCGCGGTGCACGACATCGCGGGGCTGCTGATGCTGGCCGAGGACGAGACTATCCGCGCCAACGCCAGCGCCGAGGCCCTGGCCAGGCTGGAGCCCAGCTTCGCGATGATGGGCGGCATGGGCTTCGACGCCACCGCGTTGCGCAAGTACACGACGGTCGAGCGCATCGAGCACATGCACCACGCGGGCAATTCCTCGGGCATCGTCGATGGCGCGGCGCTGATGCTGGTGGGCTCGAAGGCTGGCGGCGACAAGGCCGGCCTGAGGCCGCGCGCGCGCATCCGCGCTGCGGCCGTGATTGGATCGGAGCCCACCATCATGCTCACCGGCCCCACGCCGGCCTGTCGCAAGGCACTGGCCAAGGCCGGCATGCAGGTCGGCGACATTGACCTGTGGGAAATCAACGAAGCCTTCGCCGTGGTGCCGATGAAGACCGCGCGCGACCTGGATGTTGGCCTCGACCGTGTCAACGTCAACGGCGGCGCCATCGCCATGGGTCACCCACTGGGTGCCACGGGATGCGTGATCCTGGGCACGTTGCTCGACGAGCTGGAGCGACGCGACCTGAGCACGGGCTGCGCCACCTTGTGCGTGGGTGGCGGCATGGGCATCGCGACGATCATCGAGAGGGTCTGACCATGAGCCACGCTGTGAACCTGGCCCTGGGCGACGACGGCATCCTCGTCGCCAGCATGGACCTGCCCGGCCGGCCAATGAATGTCGTGGGCGTCGAGCTGATGCTGGGCCTGGCAGCGGCCGTCGAAAAACTGGCCGACCCGGCGGTTAAGGGCCTGGTGCTGACCTCGGCCAAATCCGACTTCTGTGCCGGCGGCGACATCGACCGCATGTCGACATGGACGCGTCCCGAGGAAGCTTTCGGCGCCTCGATGGCGATGAAGGCCGTGCTGCGCAAGCTGGAGCTGCAGGGCAAGCCGGTGGTCGCCGCCATCAACGGCCACGCACTGGGCGGTGGGCTGGAACTGGCGCTGGCCTGCCATGCACGCATTGCCATCGACGGCGCGCGGCTGCGGATCGGTCAGCCCGAGGTCAAGCTCGGATTGCTGCCGGGCGGCGGCGGCACGGTGCGCTTGCCGCGGCTGGTGGGCATCCAGCAGGCGCTGCAGATCATGGTTGAAGGCAAGGACCTCAGCCCGCAGCAGGCAGCAGGCATGGGCCTGGTCACGGCCCTGGCCCGCGATCGTGAAGACCTGATGGCCCAGGCACGCGCCTGGATTGCCGCCAACCCCAAGGCGAAACAACCGTGGGATGCGCCGAAGTTTCGCTTTCCTGGCGGCGATTCGCGCGCGCCGGCGGTGGCGCAGATGTTCGCCGTCGCGCCGTCGATGGCGTTTGCCAGGTCCTGGGGCAACTACCCGGCCGTCACGCACATCATGAGTTCGGTGTTCGAAGGCGGCCTGCTCGACTTCGACAGCGCCAGCGTGGTGGAAAGCCGCTACTTCGCGGCCTGCGCCATGAGTGCCGAGTCACGCAACATGATCGGCACGCTGTGGTACCAGCTGAACGCCCTCAAAAAGGGCGCCTCGCGCCCGGCGGGCGTGCCCGCGTCGAAGGTGACGAGGCTCGGCGTCCTGGGCGCCGGCATGATGGGCGCAGGCATCGCCTACGTGTCGGCCAAGGCGGGCATCGAGGTCGTGCTGCTCGACACCACGCAAGACGCCGCCGACCGCGGCAAGGCCCACTCGCAAGGCCTGCTCGACAAGGCGGTGAAGCGCGGCCGCAGCACGCCGGTGGAGCGAGACGCGCTGCTGGCGCGCATCACACCGACCACCGACTTCGCACAACTCGGCGGCTGCGACCTCGTCATCGAGGCCGTGTTCGAGGACCGAGCGATCAAGGCCGAGGTCACGCGGCGCGCCGAGGCCGTGCTGGGCGCGGACGCCGTGTTCGCGTCCAACACGTCGACGCTGCCGATCACCAGCCTGGCGACGGCCAGCAGGCGCCCGGACCGTTTCCTCGGCCTGCACTTCTTCAGCCCGGTGGACAAGATGTTGCTGGTGGAGATCATCAAAGGCAAGGAGACCTCTGACGAAACGCTGGCGCGCGGCTTCGATTTCGTGCTGCAGATCGGCAAGACGCCCATCGTCGTGAACGACTCGCGCGGCTTCTACACCAGCCGTGTCTTCGGCACCTACGTGATGGAGGGCATCGCGATGGTGGCCGAGGGCGTGCACCCGCGCAGCATCGAGGCCGCCGGCCTGCAAGCCGGCATGCCCATGCCGCCCCTGGCGTTGCAGGACGAGTTGAGCCTGAGCCTGGCCCTGCACGTGGTGGAACAGACGCAGAAGGACCTGGCGGCGGAGGGTCGGCCCTACGCCGAGCACCCCGGCATGCGCGTGGTGCGGCAGCTCTGCCAGCTCGGCCGCACAGGCAAGAAGGCGGGCCGTGGCTTCTACGACTGGGCCGACGACGGCCGGCAGCTCTGGCCTGGGCTGACAGGGCTGCATCCGGTGACGACGCAACAGCCGGCGCAGCAAGAGTTGATCGACCGCCTGATGTTCGCCCAGGCCAACGAGGCTGCGCGCTGCTACGAGGAAGGCGTGTTGCACACGGTGGCCGACGCCAACATCGGCAGCATCTACGGCTGGGGCTTCGCGCCATTCCAGGGCGGGGCGCTGCAGTTCATCAACGCCATGGGGGCGAAGGCTTTCATGGCCCGGTGCCGCGAGCTTGCCGCAAAGTTCGGGCCGCGATTCGAGCCGGCTGAGATCGTGGTGCAGCAGGCCCGCACGGGCGGCCGTTTCAGCGACGGGTGAGCCGATTGACTCGGGCGAGGCAGCACATCGCTCGACGGTTACTTCAAAAGCCTGCCTTCAAATCAACTATTCGCATGGAGCGAATTAAGTGGCTTCACTCGGGATGCCAGGCGAACGTTCGCTCTCCCAGGGTGAACACGCCGACGCCTGAAGCCTGCTTTGGCAGACGAAACAGCAACTCACCCGCAGGTGAGATGACACAGCTGCTTCCAGCGTCCACGCTTTCTTCGGGCCGGTTCAGTGCATTCGGCCAGTTCGTTTGAACCATGCAGGCGCCGGTTGCAAGAGCCAGGGCGCGCATGTCCTCGACGTAAGGTGGTGGGTCAGTCGGAGGCTTGTCGGGGTCTTGGCGCAGCGCGCCTGGAACGAAGATCAAGTCAACGGCATCCCTCGGGATCTCTTCGGTCACTTGATCGAAGTCGCAGACCTCGCGGCAGATGACTGCCGTACACCTGAGGCCTTGAACCAGGCCCACCGGCCGGCCCGAGCCACGGGCAAAGAAGGTCGTCTCCGGGTCCGTCAATCCCCGCTTCGAGACAGCCGCAGTGATGCGACCTTCTTCGTCGATCAGGTAGTGAGTGATGTACCTGAAGCCGGCACTGTCGAAGGTAGGTGCACCCAGCGCAGCGCCCATCTTCAGCCGAGCGCACAGCCGCCTGACTTCTTCGACAGCCGGGCCAACGAGCTCGGCCTTCGCCAGCTCACCGATTCTTCGGTGGATGCCCGTAACTGCGAGCTCCGAGAAGGCGCAGATGGCTGCTCCTTCTGCGTTGGCCAGAGCGATCGCCCAGCGGATCAGGCGCAGGTTCTCTTCAAGTGTCCAGTGCATTTGCATCTGAGCAATGGCAACTCGCGTCTGTGAGGCCGTGGGAGGCATGAATTTCTCGGTTGTAAAGCCTGGAAAAACCAGTCGCGCGGGTGGGCGCAGGCCATAATATTAATCCAAGACTGGACTGTGGTCTACTTCAAGTCTGGATAAGGAGTTTTCATGAGCGCTGTCCTGGCCCCCGCGCCACCTTCAGACATCAGCCCCGACCGCATGGCCGCCGCAGGGCTGCGCGCCTTCGAGCGCATCGCGCAGGCATGGGGCTTGAGCGTCGACGAGCAGCTGTGCCTGTTGGGTGCGCCGCCGCGCAGCACCTACTTTGCCTGGCGCAAGCACCCCGACAAGGCCAGCATGCCGCGCGACACGCTGGAACGTCTGTCCAATATTTTGGGCATTTACAAGAGCCTGCAGATCCTGTTGCCCGACGCGGCGGCGGCCGATTCCTGGGTGCGCAAGCCCAACAGCGCGCCGCCCCTCGGCGGGCGCAGCGCGCTGGCGCGCATGCTGGCGGGGAACGTCAGCGACCTGAATCTGGTGCGGCGCTACCTCGACGGCGTGCGCGGCGGCGGCTGGTCCTGACCGTGTCCGATGAATGAACCCGAGCTGCGCCGCGTGCGTTGGGTGCAAGCCTGCCGCATCGTGCCCACACGCTACCCGGCGGTGAGCCTGCTTGACCGCGTGGCCGACGGGGCCGACTTCGACGCCCTGTATGCGCTGGAAGCCATGAGCAACGAACGCGCCCGCCAAGACCTCGGCGAGATCGACCGCGTGCCGCCTGGCGAGCGCGTGTTCGGCCCCGGCAGCGGGCCCATCATGGCCGCTTTCACCCATGTGAACGCACTCGGCAGCCGGTTCAGCGACGGCCGCCACGGCGTGTTCTATGCCGCACGCGAACGCGCCACTGCGGTGGCGGAGACACGCCACCATCACGGCCGCTTTCTCGCCGCCACGAAAGAAGGTCCCATGCATCTGCCGATGCGGCTTTACCACGTGGCGGTCGACGCCCGCCTGCATGACCTGCGCCCCGCCGGCGCCGTACCGACCGCCGTGTACGACGCCGACCACTACGCCGCGGCGCGCACGCTGGGTCACGCGCTGCACGCTGCCGGGTCGGCGGGTGTGGCCTACCGCAGCGTGCGCCACGCTGGTGGCCAGTGCGCGGGGCTGTTCCGCCCGCGCGGCGCCAGGCAGTGTGTGCATGCGGCGTACCTACTGTATGCGTGGGACGGTGAACGATTCGCCGACATCTTCGAGAAGACTGAGTGAACCGCAGTACCCGCTTCGACCGCCTGGACGCCCTGCGCGGCTTGGCCATCGTGTGGATGGCGTTGTTCCACTTCGCTTTCGACCTGAATCACTTCGGGCTTGTGCAGCCGCCGCACAACTTCCATCGCGATCCGCTGTGGACCACACAGCGCACCTGCATCGTCAGCCTGTTCCTGTTCTGCGCCGGTCTGGGCCAGGCCGTGGCGCTGGACGGCGGCCAGGGCTGGCTCCGTTTCTGGCGCCGCTGGGCACAGATCGCCGCCTGCGCGGTGCTGGTGAGCGCGGGCTCGGCGTTGATGTTTCCGCGCAGCTGGATAAGCTTCGGCGTGCTGCACGGCGTGGCGGTGATGTTGATCGTCTGCCGCTGTGCCGCGCCGTTGCGGGGGTGGCTGTGGCCGTCGGGCGCGCTGGCGCTGGCCCTGCCGCATTGGCTGCAGCACCCGTTCTTCGACACCCGGGCCACGAATTGGGTGGGTCTGGTGACCGCCAAACCCATCACCGAAGACTACGTGCCGGTGCTGCCCTGGCTGGGCGTGATGCTGTGGGGGCTGGCTGCCGGGCAGTGGCTGCTGTCCCGGCGCGGCGCCCTGCTGGCGGGCAGCCTGCCAGCGCCGCTGCAGCCGCTGGCGCTGCTGGGCCGCTGGTCGCTGAGTTTCTACATGCTGCACCAGCCGGTGCTGATCGGCCTGGTGCTGGCTTGGCAGACATTGCGCTGATGTCGGAGCCCTGGCGAGATCGGCGTTCCGACATCGGCATTCCTGTCGGCATTCCTTGACCTGGCGTAAGCTCGACGGCAGCCTAAGGGTGTCAACTTCTGCCCTGAGTCATTCAACTTTTACGGAGACAGACTATGAGCAAGCGTGATGTGGTGGTTCTGGGCGCTGCCCGGTCGGCGATCGGCACCTTCAACGGCGCGCTGGCCGACATCGAACCCGCCGAGTTGGCGGGCACGGTGATGAAGGAGGCGGTCAAACGCTCCGGCGTCGACCCCAACGCCATCAACTACGTCACTGTGGGCAACACCATCCCCACCGACAGCAGATTCGCCTACGTGGCGCGTGTGGCTGCCATCCAGGCCGGGCTGCCGATGGACAGCGTGGCGATGTCGGTGAATCGGCTGTGCTCGTCGGGCCTGCAAGGCATCATCACGACGGCACAGAACATCCTGCTCGGCGATTGCGATTACGGCGTGGGCGGCGGCGTCGAGGTGATGAGCCGCGGCGGTTATCTCAGCACCGCCATGCGCAACGGCGCGCGCATGGGCGACACCAAGCTCATCGACACCATGGTCGCCACGCTGACCGACCCCTTCGGCGTCGGCCACATGGGCATCACGGCCGAGAACCTGACCGTCAAGTGGGGCATTACGCGCGAAGAGCAGGACGCGCTGTCCGTCGAGTCGCACCGTCGCGCCTCGGTGGCCATTGCCGAGGGCCGGTTTAAAAGCCAGATCGTGCCCATCGTCAAGCAGACGCGCAAGGGCGAGGTCACCTTCGACACCGACGAGCATGTCAAGGCCGGCACCACCATGGAAACGCTGGGCAAGATGAAGCCGGCGTTCAAGAAGGACGGCTCGGTGACGGCGGGCAACGCCTCGGGCATCAACGACGGCGCGGCCTTCTTCGTGCTGGCTGATGCGGCGGTGGCCGCTGCCGCCGGCCACAAGCCGATGGCCCGCCTAGTGTCCTACGCCGTCGCCGGCGTGCCCAACGAGATCATGGGCGAAGGCCCGATCCCGGCCACCAAGTTGGCGCTGAAAAAAGGCGGGTTGACGCTGGACCAGATGGACGTCATCGAAAGCAACGAGGCCTTCGCCGCCCAGGCCATCGCCGTGGCGCGCGGGCTGGAGCTGGACATGAGCAAGACCAACGTCAACGGCGGCGCCATCGCTCTGGGTCACCCCATTGGCTGCTCAGGCGCGTTCCTGGCCACCAAGGCGGTGTACGAGCTGCACCGCAGCAGCGGCCGCTACGCGCTGGTCACGATGTGCATCGGCGGCGGCCAGGGCATCGCCGCGGTGTTCGAGCGCTTGTAGGCGCGTGCCCGCCGGCTGCGGCATCTGCGGCGGCTGCGGCGGCCGCCGCTAATGGCCCAGCCAGCGGCTCAATTGCGCATACACCTCCGGCCTGTTCAGCAGGTCGAGGTGGCTCATGCCGTAGCCCACCCACTGGCGGTCTTCTGCGAAAGCCAGGGTGCGTGCGGGGTCGCGGTGGCGGCCCAGGGCGCTGTCCAGGGGTACCAGGCCGTCGCCGAGCAGGCGGTCCTTGAGGTCGCCGCCCTGCGCGCCCAGCGTGGCCGCAGCGGCGTAACAGCGCACGCCGTCGGGCAGGGGCAAGTGATGGCGACGGTCGGTAACGCGGGCGAAGCGGTCCCGGCCGACCCAGTCCTCGTCGACGAGATAGCCGTGGCGCAGGTCGGTGATGCCTGCGCTGCGCACCTTGCCCAGGCGCGCGAAGGGCGCCGTGTAGGGCGTGGCACCCAACAGCACATCCACCCAGTTGCCGGCGCGTTCCAGCGGCGCGCCGAAATGCGGCGAGCCCAGGAACACCAGGTCCGACAGCCGCGTCGGCCAGGTGTGCCCGGCCAGCGCGGCGTGGTGCAGCGCACTGCGCGCCAGCAGCCCGCCCATGCTGTGGCCCAGCAGCACGAGTCGCTCGACCGGTTGCGGCCAGACGGCCACCAGCGCTTCGAGCTGACGCGCCAGTTCGCGTCCGTTCAGCGAGATGTGCAAGCCGCTGTTGTAGTGCAGATAGACCGGCGTGAAGCCGAGATCACGCGCCAGTGCAGTGCCGTGGTCGTGGCCCTCGCGCCGCCATTGCCGGTCGCCCATGCACAGGCCGTGCGCGAGCACGAGCAGCCGGGGCCCGACACCCGGCACACCAGGCACACCAGGCACACCGGGCACACCGTGCACACCACGCAGGGTCACGGCCAGAACAGCGGCGTCCAGGGGCAGCGGGCGCGCGTCGTGCCTGAAGGCCATCTGGATGGCCAGCGGGTTGCCGCTGGCCGCCAGATAGTCGCCCAGCACGCCATTGAGCGCAGCGACGATGGCCTCGCGTTCGCGGGGTGGTGCGGCCGCGTCAGCGGTGTCGCTGGCCCGTGCGGCGGGGTGCAGCACGGGGGCCAGCAGCCCGAGCAACGCACCCAGGCTGCCCCCCGCCAGCCGCGTCACGCCACGAATGCTCTTGTAGACCAGGCCGGTGATGCCACGGGTGCGCCCGTTTAGCGCAGCTGAGTCCAACCCCGGGATGCGGGTGACGCGTTCGTGCACGGCTTCCACGAGATCGGCGAGGCCTGCAGTGGCATCGGTGGCCAGGCGCGCCGCGCCGCGCAGGTCGGCGGCCGTGCCAGGATGTGATTTGCGCATGCTGAATTGTGGGTGTCGCCGCGGCTGCCCTTAGCATCGCGCATGAGCACCAAAGTCCTGTTCGGCTTCCATGCCGTCACCGTGCGCCTCAAAGTGGCGCCGAAGTCGGTGACGGAGATTCACGTCGATGCGGCGCGGCGCGACGCCCGCATGCGGCAGTTCGTGGCGCGCGCGCTGGAATCCGGCGCCAAGCTCGTCGACAGCGACGACGCCCGCCTGGCACAGCTGGCCGGCAGCGGCCGCCACCAGGGTGTGGTGGCGCGCGTCACGCCACTGCCGCAGCAGCATTCGCTCGATGCCGTGCTCGACGCCGTCGTCGGTGCGCCCTTGCTGCTGGTGCTGGACGGCGTGACCGACCCGCACAACCTGGGCGCCTGCCTGCGCGTGGCCGACGGGGCCGGTGTGCACGCGCTGATCGCCCCCAAGGACCACGCCGTGGGCCTGAACGCCACGGTGGCCAAGGTGGCCAGCGGCGCGGCCGAGACGGTGCCCTACCTGATGGTGACCAACCTGGCGCGCACCCTGGGCGAATTGAAGGAGCGCGACATCCGCGTCGTCGGCACCAGCGACGATGCCCCCGGCACGATCTACCAGGCCGACCTGCGCGGCCCGCTGGCGCTGGTGCTGGGCGCCGAGGGCGAGGGCCTGCGCCAGCTGACGCGCAAGCATTGCGATCAGCTCGTGCGCATCCCGATGGCCGGCGCGGTGGAAAGCCTCAACGTGTCGGTGGCTTCAGGGGTGTGCCTCTACGAGGCCGTGCGCCAGCGCACGGGCTGAACTCCCAACCTTCAGCGCCCTTGCAGCGCGGCCCGAAGCGCGTCGCGGTAGTTAGGGAACTGGTCGATGTCGTTGTGGCCGGCCTCGTCGACGAGCAACATGCGCGCAGTCGGCGCAAGGCGCTGCAGCGCGTGGCTGTGCGCCGCAGGCAGCAGGTCGTCGCGGCCCCCGTGCAGGAGGATCACTGGGCCCCGCACCTGTGGCAGGGCCCGGTCGGTGCGCAGCGGGTAGCGCAGCAAGGCGCCCGGCACCCACGGGTGATGCTGGCTCGCCACAGCCACCATGCTCGAGTAAGGCGAGACGAGGACGGTCAGCTCGGGCTGCACCTGGGCTGCCAGGATGGCCGCCAGGCCGGTGCCCAGGGATTGGCCGACGATCACGCGACGGCTGCCTGCGTACTGCGCGGCCATCTGCTGCCAGGCCGCCAGCACATCGGCTTCAAGCTGCGCCTGGCTCTCGATCCGGCCGCTGCTCTTGCCGAAACCGCGGTAGTCGACCATGAACAGATCGAAGTAGGCGCGGCGGTAGAAGTCGGCGTTGCCGAACCAGCCTTGCAGGTTGCCGGCGTTGCCATGCAGGAAAAACACCACGCCGTCGGGCCGCGGCAGACGCAGGTGCAGCGCGTTCAAGCGCGCGCCGGACACATCCACCCAGGTTTCATGCACATCGGCGCCCATGTCGAAGCGGTGTGATGCCGGCAGCGGCTGGGGGTGGAACAGCAGCGACTCCTGGCTCCACCAAAGACCCAGCAGCACGGCGCAATACACGGCCAGCCCGGACAGTGCGGCGGCGCCTGCACGGCGGACACTGCTGCCGACTGCGCCATGCGTTTCGCCCGCAATCCGCCCACTCACACCCAGCCGGCCATGCCCGCCGCCGCGCCCCCGGCGATGAGCCACAGGGGGCTGATGCGGGTGCGCAGCATCAGCACCAGCGTGGCGGCGACCAGGGCGGCAGCGGTCCACTTCGTGCGGTTGGGCTCCAGCAGGATCCAGCTGGTCGACAGCAGCAAGCCGATGGTGACCGGCGCCAGCCCCACGGTGAAGGCCTGCAAGGCCCGCGACGAGCGGTTGCGGTCGCCCCAGCGTGAGGCGGTCAACGCCAGCGTGGTGGACGGCACCAGCGTGCCCACCAGGGTGGCCAGCACGCCGGCCAGCCCGGCCACGTTGAAGCCGATCACGGCCACGAACAACACGTTGGGGCCGGGGGCAGCCTGGGCCAGCGCCACCGAGGCCGTGAACTGGGCGTCGCTGAGCCAGCCTTGTTCGCGCACCACGAAGCGCTGCATGTCCGGCGCGGTGGTGATGGCGCCACCCACGGCCAGCAGCGACAGCACCATGAAGTGCGTCGTCAGGTGCAGCAGTTCGGCCGTGCCCAGCAGCCCGGGCCCGAACCACAGGCTGGTCATGGGCGCACCCGCCGCCAAGCCAAGGCCATGGCGGCCGCGCCCAGTCCCAGCACCACACCGGCCAGGGGCCAGCGCAACAGGCCGACAGCCAGTGCCGTGGCCAGCGCCAGCACCACGCAGGCCGGCAAGCCCAGCGGGCTGGTGCGCAGGCTGCCGGCCAGGCCCACGGCGGTGCTCAGCACCAGGCCGGCCGACACCACGCCCATGCCGCGCAGGGCGTCGGCCACCAGCGGCTGGCCGCGCAGGCTCTGCGCCAGGGCGGCCAGCGTCAGCACCAGCACCAGCGGCGCGCACAGCAGACCCGCCAGTGCGGCCGCGGCGCCGCGCCAGCCGTGGCAGCGGTCGCCGAAGATCAACGCCATGTTGATGATGTTCGGCCCCGGCAGCACCTGCGATATCGACAGCAGCTCGAGGAACTGCTCGCGCGACATCCAGCGCTTGTCGTCGACCATGGTGCGCTGCGCCACCGGCAGCACGCCGCCGAAACCCTTCATGGCCATGGCTGTGAAGGCGGTGAACAGCACGCCGGGTGACTCGGGCCTGGCCTGCGGCAGGAGATCAGCCATGCGGGCTCAGCGCAGCACCTTCAAGGCCTCGGGGTTGACGAGCCCGGTGGGATTCTTGGCGATGAAGTTGATGACGTTGTCGAAGGCCGCACCGAAGTAGGCTTCGTAGCTGTCCTGCTCGACGTAGCCGATGTGCGGCGTGCACACGGCGTTCTCCAGGCGCAGCAGCGGCTGGCCCTGCAGGATGGGCTCGCTCTCGAACACGTCGACGGCCGCCATGCCCGGGCGGCCCCGATTGAGCGAGGCGACCAGCGCGTGCTCTTCGATCAATTCCGCCCGCGATGTATTGACCAGCAGCGACGTGGGCTTCATGCGCGCCAGCGCTTCGAGCGTGACGATGCCGCGTGTGGCGTCGTGCAGCCGCAGGTGCAGCGACAGCACGTCGCTGGTTTCGAAGAAGGCTTCGCAGCTCGTGGCCGTGCCGTGGCCGTCTGCCTGGGCGCGCAGACGTGACGTCTCGCTGCCCCAGACCTGAACCTGCATGTCGAATGCGCGGCCGTAGCCGGCCACCAACTGGCCGATCTTGCCGTAGCCCCAGATGCCCAGGGTCTTGCCCTTGAGCACCGACCCGATGCCGAAGTTGGGCGGCATCGACGCCGACTTCAACCCCGACTGCTGCCAGGCGCCGTGCTTGAGGTTGCCGATGTAATGCGGCAGCCGGCGCATCGCAGTCATGATCAAGGCCCAGGTCAGTTCGGCCGGCGCGTACGGCGAGCCGCTGCCCTGCGCCACGGCAATGCCCATGCGGGTGCAGGTCTCGACGTCGATGTGCGAGCCCACGTGCCCGGTCTGCGAGATGAGCTTCAGGCGCGGCAGCTTTTCCAGCAGAGCCCGCGGGAAATGCGTGCGTTCGCGGATCAGCACCAGCACGTCGGCGTCGCGCAGGCGCACCGACAACTGCCCTATTCCCTTGACGGTGTTGGTGAAGACCTTGGCCGTATACGGCTCGAGTCGGGTAGCGCACTTGAGCTTGCGCACGGCGTCCTGGTAATCGTCCAGGATGATGATGTTGATGTTGTCGGCGGCCATAGCGACGATTCTGCCCCGTCCCGGGACCGCTTCTGGCGGGCGATAGCATCACCGGTTTCCCGACCTTGCCAACTCACCAGGAGATCTCCATGAGCCTTTCGATGCATTCAGCCAGCGTGCCGGCGTTCGTCAACATGTTGAAGAACATGGTGGTATGGCTGGACAAGGCCCAGGCCCATGCCGAAGCGCGCAAGTTCGACACCGCCAATTACCTGGGCTTGCGCCTGGCCCCGGACATGCTGCCCTTGACGCGCCAAGTGCAGATCTGCACCGACGGTGCCAAGGGCTGCGTGGCCCGCCTGGCCGGCCTGGAGCCGCCGAAGTGGGAAGACAACGAAGTTACGCTGGACGAGGTGCGAGCGCGGGTGCAGAAGACCATCGACTACGCGCTGTCTGTTCCGGCGGCGCAGATCGACGGCTCCGAGGCGCGCGAAATCCTGCTGCCCACGCGCAGCGGCGAGCCGCGCCGGTTTACCGGAGAGTCCTACCTGCTGACCTTCGTGCTGCCCAACTTCTACTTCCACGCCACCGCCACCTACGCGCTGTTGCGGCATGCCGGTGTCGATGTGGGCAAGAAGGATTACCTCGGGCTGTAGAACTACCGTCGGGTGCGTGGCGCCCGTCGGGCGCGGCGGCAGAGGATCAGCGCTGCGTCACCCGGGTCTTGGGCGCGGCTGCAGGCCGGGCGCTGCGCCTGACCGGCTCGAGCGCGGCTTTAGGCAGCATCACCACCACGGTTTGCCCGGCCTTGAATGCGGTTTGGGTGCCCACCTTGTTCCATTGGGCCACCATGGCCGGGTTGAGCCGGTAGCGCCTGGCCACGGCGGCCACGCTGTCGCCCTTGGCGCCGACCTTGAAGGTGACACGGCGCGCGGGCAACACCTGCGGCGCCAGGGCCATGATGGCGTTGTCGGCGACGTGTTCCGACACGTCCTTGCTGGTGTTGGCGGCGCGGGGCACCAGCAGCGTGGAGCCGCTGCGCACGGACATGCTGGGCGGGATGAAATTGATCTCGCGCAACTGAGCCTCGGGCATGCCGACCAGGCGGGCGGCTTCGCCGGGCCGCAATGTGCGCGGTGCCACCCAGGCCGTCCAGCTGGCCAGCGGGCCTTGGTGGGATGCCAGTTCGCGCAGGAAGCGGTTGGCGTTGTCGTAGGGCAGCAGCACCTGCGGCGTGCCGGCGGCCAGGATCACCGGCTTGTTCATCTGCGGGTTGAGCTGCTTGAAGTCGTCGATGGACAGCCCGGCCAGCCGCGCGGCCAGGGCCACGTCGATGTCGCGCTCGATGTTCACGCTCAGGAAGTACGGGTGGTTCTCGAGCGGCGGCAGCGTCACTGCAAACAGTCTGGGTCGGGCCACGATGTTCTTCACCGCCTGCAGCTTGGGCACGTAGTTGCGGGTCTCGTCGGGCATGGACAGGTCCGCGTACCCTGTGCCCAGACCGGCGCGCCGGTTGCGGTCGATCGCGCGCTGCACGTTGCCCTGGCCCCAGTTGTAGGCCGCCAGCGCCAGGTGCCAGTCGCCGAACAGGCCGTGCAGCCGCTGCAGGTAATCCAGCGCAGCGCGGGTCGAGGCGAGCACGGCGCGCCGGTCGTCGCGGAAGAGGTTCTGGCGCAGTTCGAAGTCCTTGCCGGTGGCGGGCATGAATTGCCACATGCCCGAGGCGCGGGCAGTCGACATCGCCTGCGGGTTGAAGGCACTCTCGATAAAGGGCAGCAGCGCCAAGTCGACCGGCATGTTGCGGCGTTCGATTTCTTCGACGATGTGGAACAGATAGCGCCCGCCGCGCTCGGACATGCGCTGCACATAGTCGGGACGCGTGGCGTACCACTGCTCCCACTTGCGCACGAGTTCGTTGTCCAGGTCTGGCAGGGCGTAACCGGCGCGGACACGGTCCCACAGACTGGCGCGGGCAGCGTCTTGGTCGGGGTCCAGGCGGCCCCGCGGCAAGTCGCGTCGTGGCGGCCCACTGGGGGCCGTCTCGGTGATTGTGGGCGAGCCGGCCAACTGAACTGGTGTCGCAGGCGCCGTCGCGAGGGATACAGGCGACGCAGTGACGACGGGTGGTGGCTCGGGCGGCGCCACAGTGGCGCAGGCCGTCAGCAGAAGGGCGGTGACAAACACGCCCGCGCGGCGCACCAGAAGGAGACAGGTCATCAGTAGTTGTTCTTCCACTCGCGCAGCGCGGCGAACACGCTCAGGGCATCCAGGGCTGTCGCGTCACGCGTGCGCGCCGCGGCTTGCACCTCGGGCTCGCTGCAGCGCAGGAAAGGGTTGATGGCCTGCTCCTGCGCCACCGAGCTGGGCAGTGTCGGCAGGCCGGCGTCGCGCAGCGACTGGCAGCGCACGGTGTAGGCGGCCAGTGCCGCGTTGCCGGGTTCCACCGCGTGGGCAAACCGCAGATTGGACAAGGTGTACTCGTGCGTGCAACAAACCCGGCTGTCGCCCGGCAAAGCCGACAAGCGGGCCAGCGACGCGGCCATCTGCGCCGGTGTGCCTTCGAACAGGCGGCCGCAACCGCCGGAAAAAAGAGTGTCTCCGCAAAACAGGATCGGCGCCGACAGCAGCCGCCCGTCGGTGGGCAGCTGCTGGTAGGCGATGTGGCCGGCGGTGTGGCCCGGCACGTCGATGACCCCGAACCGCAGACCCAGCACATCGACCTCGTCGCCGTCCACGAGCGGCTCGAAGGGCGTCGGGATGCGCTCTCGCGCCGGGCCGTACACGGGCCCCCGCAGACGGCCGCGCAATGCATCGACGCCGCCGACATGATCGGGGTGGTGGTGCGTCACTAGAATCGCCGCCAGATCAAGCTTGAGCTCGTCGAGCTTGGCGTGCACCGGTGCCGCATCGCCTGGGTCCACGACCACGGCTCGAAGGCCATCGTGAAGCATCCAGATGTAGTTGTCGGCAAAGGCGGGCAGGGCGAGCAGATTCATGACTAAAGATGACTCGATTATAGAGTTGGGGTGCTGGCTGAGGACCCCGCCCGGCCGCTACATGCTGGCCTGGGAACAAGACCGCCTGGACCGCAGTGTGACCGATGCCTTCGGATTCCATGCGCTGCAGTTGGGATTGCCCGAATTGGACGGGCTGCGCGCCAACCGCATGCCGCATCGATGGGTCGCCAGCGACTCGTTGGTCGTGCCCGATGCGATGCCCATGCCTGCGCCCGCAGACGAGCACATTTCGACCCTGTCGGCGGGAGAGTCCGTCAGCCTGCATTGCGCTTTCGATGCCTTGCCCTTTCCCGACAGCAGCATCGACCTGGTGGTGTTGCCGCATGCGCTGGAGCTGGCCCGCGACCCCCACCTGACACTGCGTGAAGTCGAGCGCGTGCTGGTGCCCGAGGGCCGCGTGGTCATCACCGGCTTTAACCCGGCCAGCCTGTGGGGCCTGCGCCAGCGCGCGGCGCGGGCTCGGCAAGGCATGGGCCTGGCGGGGAAGAACGGCCTGTATCTGCCCAGCGCCGGCGACTCCATCGGTTATTGGCGCTTGCGTGACTGGTTGCGCCTGCTGAGTTTCGAGGTCGAGGGCGGCCGCTTCGGATGCTGGCGCCCGCCCTTGACAAGCGAGCGGTGGTTGGACCGCTTCGCGTGGATGGACGGGGTCGGCGACCGTTGGTGGCCGGTGTTTGGCGCGGTGTACTTCCTGGTCGCCGTCAAGCGGGTACGCGGCATGCGCCTGGTCGGCATGATCAAGAAGGACCGCCGCATTCGCCAGGCAGCGCCCGCCGTGGTGGCCCAGCGAGGTGCGGTCACCAGTCCAAGCGTCGAGCATGAGACAGAGACGGAGACGTGAATGCGGACATCGGTGACTGGCGTATGTCAGCGACGTGAGGATCGACGCGAATGAGGGACCTGAATGAGGGACGCGAATGAGTGAAGTGGTGGTCTACACCGACGGCGCCTGCCGCGGCAACCCGGGCCCCGGTGGTTGGGGCGTGTGGCTCAAAAGTGGTGAACACGAAAAGGAAATGTTCGGCGGCGAGGCACTCACCACCAACAACCGCATGGAGCTGACGGCCCCGATCGAGGCCCTGGTGTCGCTCAAGCGCCCCTGCAAGGTGACGATCTACACCGACAGCCAGTACGTGCGCCAGGGCATCACGACCTGGATACACGGCTGGAAGGCCCGCGGCTGGCTGACGGCGGACAAGAAGCCGGTGAAGAACGTCGAGTTGTGGCAACGGCTGGACACGCTCAACGCCAGTCATGACGTGACCTGGCGCTGGGTCAAGGGGCATTCCGGCGACCCCGGCAACGAACGCGCAGACCGCCTGGCCAACCGCGGGATCGACAACCTCGCGGCCTGATCCGGCAAAGCCGGCCTGCCATCCACCGAGTCACGCCGGGTACGCACGGCCGCTGCGGCGGATAAAGTCAGCGGTTTGCAGCTGTGCGCGGGAAACACCTTTGAAGAACATCACCTACACCCTGGTTGCCGTGGTCGGCATTGCCTTGGCCGGCGGCGGGGCCTGGTGGTGGCAGAACCGCGCCGGCTCCGCGCCCCAGACGGCAGGTGGGGCCGCCGGCCCCGGCGGCCCCGGCGGCCCCGGCGTTGGTTCCGCTGCACCCGGTCCAGGCGGGCAAGGTGGGTCCGGTGCACGACCGGGCGGGGGCGGGTCAGGTGGTCCAGGTGGCCCCGGCGGGCCCGTGGCGGTGGAAGTGGCGCGCGCCGAAGCCATGACCCTGGCCGATGACGTGCTGGCCGTGGGTTCGCTCAAATCACGCCAGGGCGTGATGTTGCGTCCGGAAGCCAGTGGTCGTGTCGCCCGCCTGGGGTTCGCCGATGGCGACCGCGTCAGGCGCGGGCAGGTGCTGGTGCAGCTCGACGACGCGCTCCAGCAAGCCCAGCTGCAACAGGCGCAGGCCCAGGCCAGCATCGCACGCACCAACCTGCAACGCAGCCGCGAATTGCTGGCGCAGAACTTCGTCAGCCAGAGCGTGGTCGACCAGAACATGGCCAACCAGCAAGTGGCCGATTCGCAGGTGGCGCTGGCCCAGGCCCAGGCCGCGCGGATGCGCGTGCTGGCGCCTTTCGATGGCACGCTGGGCATCCGCTCGGTGCAGGTCGGCGATTACGTCAAGGACGGTGCCGACCTCGTCAACATCGAGGACCTGTCGGGTCTGCATGTGGAATTCACCCTGCCCGAGCGTTACATCGCGCGGGTGCGCACCGGCCAGCCGGTCGAGTTGTCGTTGGACGCTTTGCCGGGCCAGATGTTCAAGGGCCGCATCGATGCACTCGATTCGCAGGTCGACCCCAACGGCCGCGCCCTGCGCGTACGCGCCGCCGTGGACAACCGCGGCGCCTTGCTCAAGCCCGGTATGTTCGCCCGGCCCCGCGTGGTGTTCAGCGTGCGCGAAGGGGCCGTCGTGGTGCCCGAAGAAGCCCTGGTGCCGCAGGGCGGACGCCAGCTGATCTTCAAGGTGGTCGACGGTGCCGACGGCAAGAAGGTGTCGCAGCGCCTGGAAGCCAAGATAGGGGTCAGGCTGCCCGGCAAGGTCGAGATCCTGGATGGCCTGAAGGCCGGCGACGCGGTGGTCACGGCCGGCCATGGCCGACTGCTGCGCGGTGAATCGGTGCCGGTTCGCGTCGTCGACCTGACGCGCCCGCCTGGCCCGCCTGTGCCTGCCCCTTCGTCTGCGGCCAACGGCAAGCCGCGGGCTGCGGCGCAACCCTGACTCCGCCCACGTTCACGCCCACGCCCACGCCCCCACCGACGCGAAGGCAAGGAACCCCCATGCGAATTTCCGAGACATCCATCCGCCGCCCGGTGCTGGCCTGCGTCATGTCGTTGCTGCTGGTGCTGGTCGGCCTGGTGTCGTTCAAGCAACTCAGCCTGCGCGAGTACCCGCGCATCGACGAGCCGCTGGTCAACGTCAACACGCGCTTGCTCGGCGCCTCGTCCGAGGTGATCGAATCGCAGGTCACCAAGCCGCTGGAAGACTCGATCGCCGGCATCGACGGTGTCGACATCATGACCTCGGTGTCGCGCACCGAGAGCAGCCAGATCACGGTGCGCTTCAAGCTGAGCAAGGACCCGGACACGGCCGCGGCCGAGGTGCGCGACCGCGTGGCGCGGGTGCGGGGCCGCCTGCCCGACGCCGCCGACGAACCCGTCATCAGCAAGGTCGAGGCCGACGCCACGCCCACCATCTGGCTGGCCTATACCAGCGAGACGATGGGCCCGCTGGAGCTCACCGACCTGATCAACCGCGTCGTCAAGCCGCGTTTGCAGACGGTGACCGGCGTGGCCGACGTGCAGGTGGGCGGTGATCGCCGCTTCGCCATGCGCATCTGGCTGGACCCGGACCGCCTGGCTTCGTACCGGCTGACCGTGCAGGACGTGGAAGACGCGCTGCGGCGGCAGAACCTGGAAGTGCCGGCCGGCCGCATCGAAAGCCAGCAGCGCGAATTCAGCGTCACGGCGCGCACCGATCTCAACACGGTGGCGCAGTTCAACGACATCGTGTTGCGCAACGTCGGCGGCAATTTCGTCCGCCTGCGCGACGTGGCGCGGGTGCAGGAAGCCGCGGCCAGCGAACGGTCCCGCGTGCGGCTGAATGGTGTGCCGTCGATCAGCACAGGCGTCATCCGCAACGCCACGGCCAACCCGCTCGAAGTGGCCGACGGCGTGCGCGCGCTGATGCCGCAGATCCAGCGCGACCTGCCGCCGTCGGTCACCGTCACCCAGGCCAACGACAACTCGGTCTTCATCGACCGTTCGATCAAGGCCGTCTACAGCACGGTGGCCGAAGCCGTGGTGCTGGTGGCGCTGGTGGTCTTCGTGTTCCTGCGCACGATGCGGGCGTCGATCATCCCGCTCATCACCATCCCGGTCAGCCTCATCGGCACCTTCTCGCTGATCGCCCTGGCCGGTTTCACCATCAATACGTTGACGCTGCTGGCGCTGGTGTTGGCCATCGGGCTGGTGGTGGACGACGCCATCGTGGTGCTCGAGAACATCTACCGCCACATCGAGGAAGGGCTGTCGCCCTTTCAGGCCGCGATCAAGGGTGCCAAGGAGATCAGTTTCGCCGTGGTCGCGATGACGCTGACACTGGCGGCGGTGTTCGCGCCGCTGGCCTTCACGCCGGGCCGCACCGGGCGCCTGTTCGGGGAGTTCGCCTTGACGCTGGCCGGCGCGGTGATCGTGTCCGGCTTCGTCGCGCTGACGCTCACGCCCATGATGTGCAGCAAGCTGCTGCGCCACACCGCCCAGCCCTCCCGCTTCGACCGCGTGATGGAACGCCTGTTGGGTGGAATGACGCGAGGTTACGGCCGTGCACTGAGCTGGACCCTGGTGCACCGCTGGGTCGTGTTGCTGGTCATGCTGGCCTCGGCCGCCGGCAGCTACCAGCTGTACACCACCGCCAAGAGCGAGTTGTCGCCACTGGAAGACCGCGGCGTCATCTCCATGCCGGTGCGCGCTCCCGATGGCGCCACGCTGGAATACACGGCGCGCTACCTCGATGCCATCGAACGCATCACCTCGCAGTACCCTGAGTTCGATCGGCGTTTCATGTTCGTGGGCGGCGGTGGCGGGGTGTCGAGCGCCTTCGTCGTGCTGCGCACGGTGGACTGGACCGAGCGCAGCATCACCACGCCCGAGTTGGCGCAAAAGCTGCTGCCGCAGTTGTCCGCGCTGCCGGGCGTGAGCGCCTTTCCGATCACTCCGCCCAGCTTGGGGCAGGGCTTCCGCGAACGCGCCATCAATTTCGTGCTGGTCAGTGGCGACAGCTACGGCAACATGGCGCGCGCCTCGCAGGCCATGATCGCCGAGATGCAGAAGAACCCGGGCATCGTGCAGCCCGACAGCGACCTGCAGCTGAACAAGCCCGAGATCTTCATCGACGTCGACCGCGCGCGCGCGGCCGATGTCGGCGTGGCGGTGGACACCGTGGCGCGCACCATCGAGACCATGCTCGGCGGCCGCGTCGTCACCCGCTACAAGCGCGACGCCGAGCAGTACGACGTGCTGGTGCAGACCGAGGGCCGCGGCCGCACGACACCCGAGGACATCGAGAAGATCTTCGTGCGCGGTCGCAACGACACGATGGTGCCGCTGTCGTCGCTGGTCAAGGTGCGCGAGGCCGTCAGCCCGCGCGAGCTGAACCACTTCAACCAGAGGCGTTCGGTCACGTTGACAGCCAATTTAGCACCCGGCTATTCGCTGGGCGAAGCGCTGACCTTCATGGACGGCGCCGCGCAGCGGGTGCTGCCGCCGGGATACGCCACCGAACTGAATGGCCAGAGCCGCGAATTCCGCTCCAGTTCCGGCGCACTGGGGGTGGTGTTCATGCTGGCGCTGCTGTTCATCTTCCTGGTGCTGGCAGCGCAGTTCGAAAGCTTTGTCGATCCCTTCGTAATCCTGCTGTCGGTGCCGTTGTCGATGGTCGGCGCCTTGCTGGCGTTGAAGTTCTCAGGCGGCACGCTGAACGTGTTCTCGCAGATCGGACTGATTACGCTGGTGGGGCTGATCACCAAGCACGGCATCCTGATCGTCGAGTTCGCCAACAAGGCGCGCCAGGCCGGGATGGCCGTGGCCGAAGCGGCCCACCACGCTTCGGTGATGCGGCTGCGGCCAATTTTGATGACCACCGGCGCCATGGTGCTGGGCGCCTTGCCGCTGGCCCTGGCCACCGGGGCGGGTGCCGAGAGCCGGCAGCAGATCGGCTGGGTCATCGTGGGTGGCATGAGCCTGGGCACCTTGCTGACGATCTTCGTGGTGCCCACCGTGTACACGTGGTTTGCGCGCAAGAGCGTCCCTGGCGAAATCACCACGCCGGCACTGGCCGAGGCTGGCGCCGACTGAATGAAGCGCCAGCGACCGGACCGCGGCCGCAGCACAGCCGCGTTGCGTTGCGTCGTGTCAACCGCCGATGTAATGCATCTCGATGCGGCGCCCGGCCTGCGATTCGGCTGCACCCGCGCCCGCACCCGCACCTGCCGCCGAACGCAGCGCGGAGTACTGGTCCTGGCGCTCGTTCCAGATCAAGCCGATGGCTGCGGCGATCTGCTCGTCACTGCAGGCCACGCCATGCGCGCCACCGCGCAGCAGCGCACGCAGGTCGTGCCCGCCATGGGCGAACAGGCACAGGAAGAGCTTGCCTTCGGTGGACAGCCTGGCGCGGTTGCAATCACCGCAGAAGGCCTGGGTGACGCTGCTGATCAGCCCGATTTCACCGCCGCCATCGGCATAGCGCCAGCGCTGCGCCGTCTCGCCGGCGACGCTGGCTTCCATGCGCTCGAGCGGGAACGCGTCGCCCAGGCGCTGCAGCACCTGGGCCGAGGGCAGCACCTCGTCCATGCGCCAGCCATTGGTGGCACCCACGTCCATGTACTCGATGAAACGCAGCACGACCGCCGGGCCGAAACGGTCCCGCACGTGGCGCGCCAGCGGCACGATCTCGTGGTCGTTGACGCCGCGCTTGACGACCATGTTGACCTTCACCGGCGCCAGTCCGGCGCGCAGTGCGGCCTCGATGCCCTGTAACACGTCGGCCACCGGGAAGTCGACGTCGTTCATGCGCCGGAAGACCGTGTCGTCGAGTGCGTCCAGGCTGACCGTGACGCGCTGCAGCCCGGCGTCGCGCAGCGCCTGCGCCTTGCGCGCCAGCAGCGACCCGTTGGTGGTGAGCGTGATGTCCAGCGGCAGGGCTAGCGGCGTGCGCACGGTGGCCAGTTGGGCGATCAGCACCTCGATGTGGCGACGCAGCAGCGGCTCGCCCCCCGTCAAGCGCAGCTTCTGCACGCCGTGGGCGGCGAACAAGCGGGCCAGGCGGCTGATTTCCTCGAAGCTCAGCAGTGAGCTTTGCGGCAGGAAGGGATAGCGGGCGTCGAACACTTCCTTGGGCATGCAGTAGCTGCAGCGGAAGTTGCAGCGGTCGGTCACCGAGATGCGCAGGTCGCGCAGCGGGCGGCCCAGGCGGTCGGCCAGCAGGCCGCTGGGTGGTGCGGCCAGCGCAGGCACGCGCGGCACCGCCGCTGCGTAGCGCAGGTCGGTCAAAGAGATGATGTTGTCGCCCATGCCGGCATTGTGACGCCGGGCCCCCGGCCCGGACGGAGTCAGGGTCGGGCCGTCGCCCCGACGGTCATGGGCTCGGCGCGGCGCGCGCCGTTGAAGCGCTTGGCCCAGTAGGCCTGGCGCATGTCCTCGATGCGCACCTCGCCACCGGCGCGCGGCGAATGGATGAATTTGCCTTCGCCCACGTAGATGCCCACGTGCGAGAAGGCCCGGCGCATGGTGTTGAAGAACACCAGGTCACCGGGGCGGAGCTCTTCGCGCTGCACTTTGGCCAGGCTGCTGTCCTGGGCCTGCTGATCGGCGCGGCGCGGCAGCAACAGGCCCAGGCTGTGCTCGAACACATGCCGCGTGAAGCCGCTGCAGTCGAAACCTTCGTCGGCGCTGCTGCCGCCGCGGCGGTAGGGCACGCCCAGAAAGTTCATGGCCGACATGACCATCTCGGACGCCATGTCGCGCGCCCGGTTGACCAGCGGGCTGGACTCGACGGCAGCCGCCGAGGGCACGAGGCCCTTGTCGCGCAACAGTTGCAACACGCTGTCGCCCGGCGTCGGCTCGGGCGCGGCTTGCAGCGGGCCAGCCAGCAGCAATGCCAGTCCACAGACCAGCAGGACTTGCCGGCAAGCGCCTATCCCGTCACGATCGAGGTTTTCAATCACCCTGCAGGAGAAACATGTTCAAGGCCTTGTTGTTGGAGAAGGACGGGTCCGGCTTTCGCGCCGGGGTGTGTTCGCTGGACGAGTCGCGGCTGCCCGAGGCCGATGTGCTGATCGAGCCCGCATTTTCCACCCTCAACTACAAGGACGCCCTGGCCTTGACGAACAAGGCCTCGGTGGTGCGCCAGTGGCCCATGGTGCCGGGCATCGACGGCGCGGGCAAGGTGCTGCACAGCACGCACCCCGACTGGCAGGTCGGCGACCTCGTCGTGCACAACGGCTGGGGCGTGGGCGAAACGCACTGGGGCTGCCTCGCCGAGCGGGCCCGGCTCAAGGGCGAGTGGCTGGTGCGGCTGCCTGTGGCCTTCACGCCCAGACAGGCGATGGCCATCGGCACCGCCGGCTACACCGCCATGCTGTGCGTGATGGCGCTCGAACGCCATGGCGTGCAGCCTGGTGACGGCGAGGTGCTGGTCACGGGGGCCAGCGGCGGCGTGGGCAGTGTGGCCATCGCGCTCTTGGCCGGGCTGGGCCACCGCGTGGTGGCCGCCAGCGGCAAGCTGGCCGAGTCCGATTACCTGCGTGACTTGGGTGCGGCGACGGTGATCGACCGCAATGAATTGAGCGCGCCCGGCAAGCCCTTGCAGAAGGAACGCTGGGCGGCGGTGGTCGATGCCGTGGGCAGCCACACCCTGGCCAATGCCCTGGCGCAGACCCGCTACGGCGGCGTGGTAACAGCCTGCGGCCTGGCCCAGGGCGCCGACCTGCCCGGCACGGTGATGCCCTTCATCCTGCGCAACGTGACGCTGACCGGCATCGACAGCGTGATGGCGCCGCGCGCGCTGCGCCAGCAGGCCTGGGCCCGGCTGGCCCGCGACCTGGACCCGGTGCGGCTGGAGTCCATCGCTGAAGAAGTGCCGCTGGAGGCCGCCTGCGAACGCGCGCGCGATTTGATGCAGGGCAAGGTCCGCGGGCGCATCGTGGTCAAGATCTGAGGGTCAGGATTTGAGGGCCCTGTCAGAGTGACGCCAGAGCCACGTCAGAGCGGCGTCAGCGCGGCGCCGCCCAATTTGTCCCCAACAACACAAGGAGACAGTCATGACCGCCTACGCCGCCTTTCACGAGCGTTCCCTGCGTGACCGCGACGCCTTCTGGGCCGAGCAGGCTCAGCTCGTCGACTGGCAAGACCCGTTCGAGCAGGTGTGCGACTACAGCAAGCCGCCGTTTGCCAAGTGGTTCGTGGGCGGCACCACCAACCTGTGCCACAACGCCGTGGACCGCCATGTCGCCACCCGGGGCGACCAGAACGCGCTGATCTTCGTTTCCACCGAGACGAATCAGGAACGCTGCTACAGCTTTCGCGAACTGCATGCCGAGGTGCAGCGCATGGCCGCCACGTTGCTGAGCCTGGGCGTGAAGCAGGGCGACCGGGTGCTGATCTACATGCCGATGATCGCCGAGGCCGCGTTTGCCATGCTGGCCTGCACGCGCATCGGCGCCGTGCATTCGGTGGTGTTCGGCGGTTTCGCCAGTGTCAGCCTGGCCACGCGCATCGACGACGCCGAACCCACCGTCATCGTCAGCGCCGACGCCGGCAGCCGCGGCGGCAAGGTGGTGGCCTACAAGCCGCTGCTGGACGAGGCCCTCCAGATCGCAACGCACAAGCCGGCGCGGGTGCTGATGGTCGATCGCGGCCTGGTGCCATTCAGCCGGGTGCCCGGCCGCGACGAACACTATGCCGGCTGGCGCGAACAGCACCTAAATGCCGCCGTGCCCTGCACCTGGCTCGAATCCAACCAGCCTAGCTACACCCTGTACACCAGCGGCACCACCGGCAAGCCCAAGGGCGTGCAGCGCGACACAGGGGGTTACGCCGTGGCTTTGGCGGCCAGCATGAAGCACATCTACTGCGGCCAGCCGGGCGAGACCTTCTTCTGCACCAGCGACATCGGCTGGGTCGTGGGCCACAGCTACATCGTCTATGGGCCACTGATCGCCGGCATGGCCACGCTGATGTACGAAGGCCTGCCGGTCCGGCCCGACGCGGCCATCTGGTGGAGCCTGGTCGAGAAGTACAAGGTCAGCGTGATGTTCAGCGCACCGACCGCCGTGCGCGTGCTGAAGAAGCACGACCCCGAGGCCCTGCGGCGGCACGACCTGTCGTCGCTGCGTGCCCTGTTTCTGGCCGGCGAACCGCTGGACGAACCGACCGCGACATGGATCGCCCAGGCGCTGGGCAAGCCCATCATCGACAACTACTGGCAGACGGAGACCGGCTGGCCGATCCTGACGCTGTGCAACGGCGTCGAGCCCGCGCGCAGCAAGTTTGGCTCGCCCGGCAAGGCGGCCTACGGCTACGACGTCAAGCTGATCGACGAGGCCACCGGTGCAGACATCACCGAGCCCAACCAGAAGGGCGTGGTCGTCATCGAGGGCCCGCTGCCCCCGGGCTGCATGCAGACGGTGTGGCGCGACGATGCCCGCTTCGTCAAGATCTACTGGCAGAGCATTGCCGGCCGGCAGGTCTACAACACCTTCGACTGGGGTGTGCGCGACGCCGACGGCTACTTCTTCATCCTGGGCCGCACCGACGACGTCATCAACGTGGCGGGCCACCGCCTGGGCACGCGCGAGATCGAGGAGAGCATCTCCAGCCACGCGGCCGTGGCCGAGGTGGCCGTGGTCGGCGTGGCCGACGCGCTGAAGGGCCAGGTGGCCATGGCCTTCGTCGTGCCGCGCGACCCGGACCGCGTGGCCACGCCCGAGCTGGCCCTGAAGCTCGAGGGCGAAATCTTGAAGGTCGTCGACGATCAATTGGGCGGCGTCGCCCGGCCCTCCCGCGTGCGCTTCGTGACGGGCCTGCCCAAGACGCGGTCGGGCAAGCTGCTGCGCCGCGCCATCCAGGCAGTGTGCGAAGCGCGTGACCCGGGCGATCTGACGACCATCGACGATCCGGGCACCCTGCAGCAGATCCGCGACCTGTTCCCGCCGCCGTCCTGACGCAGTCCGCCAGAATTGTTACGACTGCCGGCCGGTCAATCTCGCGTCAAAAGTTAGCGGCGACGACCACGTTTGCCATGCGACCCAGGCACATGCGCGCCCGCCGACCTGACGACTGTCGGCCGGGCCGACTGCGTGAGCTCATTCAGGATTCCGCAGTGCGCCGCCTCGCGAACGTCAGCGCATTGCTCGCGCAGCGCTTTCAGTTGCCTCTCGAGCCGGCGCAGCTCCCGGATGCGGGTTGCCACATGGCCGATGTGCTCATCGAGTAGCGCGTTGACCTCACCGCACTCGCCCTGCGGTGCGTCCTTAAAACGCAGCAGCACGCGAATCTCCTCGAGCGTCATGTCCAGTGACCGGCAATGGCGCACGAAGGCCAGGCGCTCGACGTACTCGGGCCCGTAGATGCGGTAGTTGCCTTCACTTCGCGGCGCATGAGGCAGCAAGCCCTCGCGCTCGTAATACCGGATGGACTCTACTGGTGTAAGCGCCGCCAGTGCCAGTTCGCCTATCTTCATCGCTCGACCTTTCGCCCGGACTCACTGCCTTGGAGCTTAAGCGCTTGACTCTGGAGCCGCTACAGGGTTTCAAATGCCGGCACAGACACTTAAAAGCCCCTTATGAGCGACTCCTGCGGCAGCCACGGCTGCGCCGCCCCACCCGCCAGCCAAAGGCCGCGTTACCGCCGCGTGCTGTGGGCCGCCCTGATCATCAACGCCGCCATGTTCGGCATCGAACTCGCAGGCGGCCTGCGCTCCGGGTCGGTGTCGCTGCTGGCCGATGCCGTGGACTTCTTCGGCGACGCGGCCAACTACGGCATTTCGCTGGCGGTGCTCGGCATGGCATTGACCTGGCGCGCGCGCGCCGCGTTTTTCAAGGGCCTGACGATGGGTGCGTTCGGTGTCTTCGTGCTTGGTCGTGCCGCTTGGTCAGCTGCCGCGGGCACCGTCCCCGAGCCGATGACGATGGGCGCGATCGGCGCTCTGGCGCTGTTGGCCAACGTGTCGGTGGCGGTGATGCTTTACGCCTGGCGCGAGGGCGACGCCAACATGCGCTCGGTGTGGCTGTGCAGCCGCAACGACGCGATCGGCAACCTGGCAGTGATGGTGGCAGCGCTGAGCGTCTTTGGTACCGGCAGCGGCTGGCCCGATCTGGTCGTTGCCGCGGTCATGGGCGTTCTCGCGTTGACCGCCGCCCGGTCCGTCATCCAGCAGGCCCGGGCCGAACTGCAGCCCGGGCCGGCGCACGCTTGAGGGGAAAGATGTCATGTCTGACGCCATCCACACCCTGCTGACCGCCACACGGCTGCTCGATCTGGACCACCCGGACATCGAGGCCCTGGTCGCCCGCTGCGGCTGGCGAACCTTAAGCTCCTATGAACGCATCGGTGCGGTTTACGACTTCGTTCGCAACGAAATCGCTTTCGGCTACAACGAGGGCGACGAACTGCCGGCATCCTGAGTGCTGGCCGACGGTATCGGCCAATGCAACACCAAAAGCACGCTGCTGATGGCCTTGCTGCGGGCGGTAGGCATCCCTTGCCGCTTCCACGGCTTCACGATCGATAAGTCGTTGCAGCAGGGTGCGATCACCGGCCTGGCCTTTTGGCTGGCGCCGCAGCGCATCGTCCACAGTTGGGTCGAGATCAGTCTGGAAGGCCGCTGGATCTCTCTAGAGGGCTTCATTCTCGATGCGCCTTACCTTGCCAGCCTGCAGCGCCGCTTTCCGCAGGCACGGCGCTTCTGCGGCTACGGCGCAGCGACGCCCGACTTGTCGGCGCCCGGGGTCGAATGGCAGGGTCAGGACACCTACATCCAGAAGGAAGGCATCGCCGACGACTTCGGGCTGTTTGACAGCCCCGATGCCTTCTACGCGCGTCACGGTTCCAATCTGTCAGGCCTCAAGCGCTGGCTCTATGAACGCGTTATCCGCCATGCAATGAACCGCAACGTCGCACGCATTCGGGCTTCGCTCTGGTAAGAGCTACTGTGCAGTCGCCCTGCCGGCAACCGGAGCAGTGAGGAACCCATGGCCGAAGCCACCACCATCAAACTCGACCTCCCGTTGATCCTGCCCGATGTCGTCGATGTCCAGGACCGCTGCGTCACTCGCCTGCTCGATGCGTTGGCCGGTAGGCCCGGCATCGTGCAGGCGCACCTTGTCGGCCTTGAACATGGGGCGGCCCAGCTGTGCATCCACTACCAGCCTGACACGCTGACCCTCGGCCGCGTGCGTGAGCTCGTGCAATCGGTGGGCGCGGACCTGACCGCGCGGTTTGCGCACCTCGTCATCCGCGGCGACTCGACCCTGCATGCCAGGGCCGCCCGCAACGCGGCGGACAGCTTGCGCAGCGTGTCGGGTGTTCTGGAAGCCGACGCGTCAGCCTCCGGAACGCTGCGCATCGAGTACGACCGTGCCGTCGTGTCCGAAGCGGTGCTGCGCGCCCGGGCGGACGAGTTGGGCATCCGGTCAGCCCCGGAAAGCGGAACACCGGCGGCGCCGGGCCCGGGCAGCGCGGATCATGGCAACGGCACGGTGGCCCATGACAAAAACGGCAGCCATGTTCCCGCCGCACACGCCGCACCCCACGAAGGAGCGGATGGCGACCACACCGACCATGACCATGACCACGCCAAAGCCGGCAAGGGGAGCCCGCAGCACAGGCACGCGCACGCGCACGGCGGGCCCTTTGGCGAGAAGTCGGAACTGGTGTTTTCGGTGCTGGCGGGCTTCCTGCTGCTAGCCAATTGGCTGGTCGAGCAGTTCGACATCGGTGCGGCGTGGCTGCCCACGGCCTGCTACATCACGGCGTACTTTTTCGGTGGCTACTTCACATGCATCGAAGCCTTTCAGAACCTGCGGGCACGGCGCTTCGAGATCGATACGCTGATGCTGGTGGCGGCGGTGGGCGCCGCGGCACTGGGCAAGTGGGCCGAAGGTGCGCTGTTGCTGGCTTTGTTCAGCCTGGGCCACGCGCTCAAGGGTTATGCCATGGGCCGCGCCCGCAAGGCTATCGAAGCACTGGCCGAACTGGCCCCCGATACCGCGACGGTGCGGCGTGAAGGCACAACGCAGCAGGTGGGTGTGGGCGAACTGCAGCTCGGCGACGTGGTCGTCGTCAAGCCCAACGATCGCCTGCCTGCCGACGGCGTGGTGGTCGTGGGAACGTCCAGCGTGAATCAGGCACCGGTCACGGGCGAAAGCGTGCCTGTGGACAAACGGCCGATCGGCGACGCCGCCGCCGCCAAAGCCGCGCTGGCCGCATTCGACGAGGTCGGGCCCGAGCACCGGGTCTTCGCAGGAACCATCAACGGCTCGGGGGCGATCGAAATACTGGTCGCGCGCCGGGCCGAGCAGTCGACGATGGCGCGGGTGGTCAAGATGGTCACCGAGGCCGAGGCACACCGCTCGCCGACGCAGCAGTTCACCGAGCGCTTCGAGCGCATCTTCGTGCCGCTCGTGTTGGCCTTGGTGGGCGTGCTGCTGTTCGCCTGGGTGGTGATCGACGAGCCCTTCGCCGTCAGCTTCTACCGCGCGATGGCGGTGCTGGTGGCGGCCAGCCCTTGCGCGCTTGCGATCTCGGTGCCAAGCGCGGTGCTCAGCGGCGTGGCACGCGCCGGCCGCGGCGACGTGCTGGTCAAGGGCGGCGGACCGCTCGAGAACCTGGGCACGCTCACCTCAATCGTCTTCGACAAGACCGGCACACTGACCGAAGGCAAGCCTCGGTTGACCGACGCGGTCGCGATGCCCGGGGTGACCGAGGACGAGCTGCTCGCAGTGGCGCTGTCGGTGGAGATGCACAGCGACCATTCGCTGGCGTCCGCCATCGTGGCCGGCACGCGTGACCAATTAAAGGATCGGGTCGCGCCGCCGCCGGCTACCGATGTCAACAGCATCACGGGGCGCGGCATCCAGGCGCTGATCGGTGGCGAGGCGGTGCACATCGGCAAGCCGGTCCTGTTCACGGAGCTGCCCAATTCGAAGCTGACGCCGGAAGTGAGCGCAGCCAACGACAAGCTCGTTGCCGCTGGCCGGACGACGATGGTGGTTCACCAGGGCGACCGCTTCTTGGGCGTGATCGACGTGATGGACACGCCGCGGCCGGTGGCTGCACAGGTGATGACCGAGCTGCGTGCGCTCGGCATCAAGCGGCTGATCATGATTTCGGGCGACAACCAGCAGGTTGCCGACGTCGTGGCCAGAACCGTGGGACTGACGGAAGCGTGGGGCGACTTGATGCCCGAGCAGAAGGTCGAGTCCATCAAAGCCCTGCGCGACAAGGATGGCAAGGTGGCCATGGTCGGGATCGCGATGGGCGCTGCCGGCTCCGACGTGGCGCTGGAGACGGCCGACGTCGCGCTCATGGCCGACGACTTGGCGCATCTGCCGTTCGCGGTGGGCTTGTCGCGCACAACCAGCCGCATCATCAAGCAGAACTTGTGGGTCAGCCTGGGCGTCGTCGCCGTGCTCATCCCGGCCACGATCTTCGGCCCCAACATCGGCACGGCGGTTCTCCTGCACGAGGGTTCGACCTTGATCGTGGTGGTGAATGCGCTGCGATTGCTGGCTTACAAGGCCCCGCCCGCAACGGCGGTATCGCACCCCGCGGCTGCGCTTGAGGATGCCCGGGTATGAGCCTCGGACATCAAGCGCAGCCTGCACGGGGTTGGCATCCGCCTCGGCCTGAACTGAAACGCCGCGCATCCGGGCAACCAAGTGGTTAACCGCCACGGTCCGGTCGCTTTGGCGATGCACGCCAGAACCCTGCAGCCGCTAGACTCGCGCCCGTGCGTCGCATTTTTGTCATCGTCCTGCTCGTCCTTTTGCCGCTCCAGTTCAGCTGGGCGGCGGTGGCGTCGTACTGTGGGCACGAGACCCAGGCCGGAGTCGAGCACTTCGGTCACCACGATCACCAGCACCATGGTGATGCTGGTGATGCTGGTGATGCTGGCAGCGGTGCCGGGCTGGACGCGAATTCGGATGTGAACTCAGATGCCGTTGACGGCAAAGCGCCGGGCGCCATGGATCTGGACTGCGGTCATTGCCACGGCACCTGCAGCATGATGTTGAATCTGCCGTTGGTTCTGCCCGGCGCACTGTCGACGGCGCCGCCCATAGCCACCATTGACGAACCGGGTGGTGCGCACGCACCGACCCGACCCGAACGCCCTCAGTGGCTGCCCCTCGCCTGATCGGCGAGGCGGGTCTCTTCCTTTTCTGAAGCCCGTTCGCGCCTGAGTGCGTGCCGCAGCATGCGGCGCCTTCGGGCACGACGCGACCGCTTGGTCGCCGCTTGCCGATCTCCCGTGAGTTGTTTTCAACACCGGAGCATCGGATGACACCAAGAACTCGAACGAAGATTTGGCTGCTGCGTACCAGCGTGGCGGCCGCTGCAACCATCTGCGGCACGGCCGTGTTGGCGCAGACCGCCACTGCGACGGTCGCGACGGCCGCGACGGCTCGAACTGCCATGTCTGCGGGCGCAGGCAGAACAGAAGCCGCAGCAAACACGTTGAACCTGCGCCAGGTCTTTGACGCAGCGTGGGCCCGCCAGCCCGAGGCCCTGGCGCTGCAGGAGCGACGCGACGCCGCCCGCGCCCGGCAAAGTGCTGCCAAAACGTGGACGCCGGAGCCGGCCGCCCTGGAACTCTCGAACAAGACCGACCGCATGGGCAGCAACCAGGGCGCGCGTGAAGTCGAGGTCGGCATCGCCGTGCCGCTGTGGCTGCCCGGTGAGCGTGACCGCAGCGCGGCGCTGGCCGACGCCGAAGGCGCCGCCGTCGAGAGCCGGGCTACCGCTGCACAACTGCGCGTCGCTGCCACCGTCCGCGACGCATGGTGGCAGTGGCAGCGTGCGCGCATCGAAGGCGGAACCGCCCGCGATCAACTCGAGAGCACACGCCTCATCGCTGCCGACGTGGCCCGACGTGCGAAGGCCGGCGATCTGGCGCGCGCCGACCAGCACCAGGCAGACGGCGCCGCGGCCAGCGCGGAAGCCAGCGTGGCCCAGGCTGAGGCCAGTCTTGCGGCGGCCCGCCTGCATCTGCGTGCGCTCGCTGGCGCGGCACCCGCCTCGCCCGAGGCAGCCCTGACTGAGGTGGGGAATGCCCTGCCGGAGCCTGATCCCGGCACCGCAGCGGCGGACGTCGAAGCCCACGCCGCACTGCAGGAGTTGAAGGATCGTGCAGCCGTGGCCGAGCGAACCGTCGCGCTGACCGCGACCCAGTCGCGCGCCAACCCCGAGCTGATGCTGGCGACCACGCGTGACCGCAGTGGCCGCGGCGAGGCGTCCCAGCAAACCATCACGCTGGCTGTCCGCATCCCCTTCGGCGGTGGCCCGCGCTTTGACGCCCGCAGCGCCAACGCGCGCGCCGAAGCGACCGAAATCCAGGCCCAGCTGACTCTGGAGCGTGAACGTTTCACAGCAGAACGGGAAGCGGCGCGCGTGCGGGTCGAGGCCTCGCGCACGCAGCTGACCGCTGCCGAACGGCGTGCGCAGCTGGCCCGCGAGTCGCGCGGCTTCTTCGACAAGTCCTTCCGGCTGGGCGAAACCGATCTGCCGACGCGCCTGCGCATCGAAGCCGAGGCCACAGAGGCCGACCGTCAGGCGGCACGCACGCGCATCGAACTCGCTGCAGCGATTTCTGCGTGGCGCCAGGCCCTCGGCCTTCTGCCGCAGTGACGCCCACTGACGCTTCAGTGACGCTTCCGTGATGCCCCTTGCCGAATCCTTCAGGAACCACTTTATGAACTTCCCGAAACCCCCGGCCGCATTGCTCGCTGCAGCCATCCTCGTCGCATCCCCTGCCTGGGCCGGCCCAGGTCATGACCACGGCGATGCTGCACCCGTGACCGTTGGTGAAGCATCCCCGCGCTTCTCGGCCGTGTCCGAGACCTTCGAACTTGTCGGCGTGCTCAGCGGCAAGAAAATCACGCTTTATCTCGATCGCTTTGCCGACAACAGCCCGGTGCGCGGCGCGCAAATCGAGCTCGAGATCGGCGGCGCCAAGTTCAAGGGTCGAGCTTCGGAAGGACGGCAAGGCGAGGACGAATACGAGGTCGTGCTGCCTGAGGCACCCAAGCCCGGCGTCCTGCCGGTCATCGCCACCATCACCGCCGGCAACGAGTCCGACCTGCTGGCCGGTGAACTCGACATCCATAAGGCGGCGCACAACGAAGAAGCCGTCGCAACGCGTTCCTGGACGAAATACGCAGGCTGGGCCGCCGGCGGCGTGGCTGTCCTGGCCCTGCTCCTTTGGGGCGGGCGTCGCGTCATCGGTACGCGCCGCGTTCGTGTCGGGGGTGCAGCATGAAGCGCACATTGATCGTCACCAGCATGGCGGTGTTGGTCGCCCTGGCAGATGCAGGACCAGCAAGTGCCGGACCGGGCCATGACCACGGCGCTGCGCCCGCAGCGCCCGGCGCCAACGGCCCCCAGCGCCAGCCCGATGGCAGCGTCTTCCTGCCCAAGCCCGCGCAGCGCCAACTGCGCGTGCGCACCGTCGTCACCGAATCCGCCGAGCTGGCGCGGACCGTGGAACTGGGCGCCAAGGTGCTGATGGACCCGAATGCCGGTGGCAAGGTGCAGCCGCTGAACGCCGGCCGCATCGAGCCGGGGCCGCGTGGCCTGCCCAACCTGGGGCAGACGGTGCGCAAGGGTGAGGTGCTGGCCTATGTCGTGTCGTCGGCAGCGCCGATCGAGCGATCGAACCAGGCCGCGCAGCTGGCCGAGCTGCGCGCCGCCAAGGCGCTTGCCGAAAAGCGCATCGCGCGGCTGCAGGAACTGGCCGATACGGTGCCGCGCAAGGACATCGAAGCCGTCGAGAGCGAAGCCGCCAGCCTGACGGCGCGCATCGCGGCCGTCGGGGGTGGCCTGTCCACCCGCGAGTCGCTGCTGGCACCGGTTTCCGGCGTGATCGCATCGGCCAACGTGGTGGCCGGCCAGGTGGTCGATGCACGCGAACTGATTTTCGAGATCGTCGATCCGTCCCGCCTGCGCATCGAGGCACTGGCCTTCGACGCCGCCATCGCTTCGAACATCGGCGCCGCGACGATGACGGTCGGCGACAAGCGCGTGCCGCTCACCTTCATCGGCGCCTCGCGCAGCCTGCGCGAGCAGGCACTGCCGCTGGCATTCCGCGCGCAGGGTGATGCGCTCAACCTGCTGGCTGTCGGCCAACCGGTGCGCGTGTTCGTGCAGACCAAGGACAAGGTCAAGGGCATCTCGGTGCCGGTGGCCTCGCTGATGAAAAACCCCGCCAACCAGACCGTCGTCTGGGTCAAGACGGCGCCGGAGCGTTTCGAGCCCCGCACCGTCACCACGGAGCCGCTGGACGGCCTCAATGCCGCGGTCACCTCGGGTCTTGAGCCGGGTGACCGGGTCGCGACGCAAGGCGCCACCTTGATCAACCAGGTGCGCTGACATGTTCAAGTGGCTACTCGAAAACAGCCTGACGAACCGGCTGCTGGTGATCATCGCCAGCGTCGTTCTGATGGCCTATGGCGCGTTCACGTTGTCCACAACTCGGGTGGACGTGTTCCCCGACCTGAACAAGCCCACCGTCACCATCATGACCGAGGCTGGTGGCATGGCCGCCGAGGACGTGGAGCAGCTCATCACCTTTCCGCTGGAAACGGCCATGAACGGTCTGCCAGGCGTGGAGTCGGTGCGCTCGACCTCGTCGGCCGGGCTGTCCTTCCTGTACGTCACCTTTAATTGGGACACCGAGATCTTCCGTGCCCGGCAACTGGTGTCAGAGCGACTGTCTGGCATGGAAGAGGGCATGGCCGAAGGGGTGGCGCCGCACATGGGCCCGATCAGCTCGATCATGGGCGAGATCATGCAGATCGCCATTCCCGTCGATCCGAGCAAGATCAGCGCGATGGCGGTGCGCGAGTACGCCGACTGGGTGTTGAGGCCGCGTTTGCTGTCGGTGCCCGGTGTCGCCCAGGTCATCCCGATTGGCGGCGAGGTCAGGCAGTTTCAGGTGCAGCCGAACACCACGCGCATGGCTGAGCTGGGCATCACGCACGACCAGCTCGAAGGCGCGTTGAAGGGTTACTCGTCCAACACGTCGGGCGGCTTCCTGGAGCTGAATGGCCGCGAGTACTTGATCCGCAACCTGGGCCGGACCTCACGTCTCGACGACCTGAACAACCTTGCACTGACTGCGAAGAACGGCCAGCCGATCCTGATGCGCCAGATCGCCGAGGTGACGTTCGCTGCGGCACCCAAGCGCGGCGACGCCGGTTACGAAGGCAAGCCGGCGGTGATACTGGGCATCCAGAAGCAACCGACCGCCGACACGATTGCGCTCACCAAGTCCATCGAGGACGCCCTGGTGGGGCTGAAGGCGTCGCTGCCGGCCGGCATGGAGGCACCGCGTGTGACGTTCCGCCAGGCCAGCTTCATCGAGGCCTCCATCACCACGCTGCAAGGCAAGCTGATCGGCGCGTCGATCTTCGTCGCGGTGATCCTGTTCTTCTTCCTGGGGACGCTGCGGCCGACCCTCATTGCGCTGACCGCGATTCCTGTATCCATCTGCGTGACCGCGCTGGTGTTCCGCTACTTTGGACTTTCGATCAACACCATGACCCTCGGTGGCCTGGCCATTGCGATCGGCGGCCTGGTGGACGACGCGGTGGTCGACGTCGAGAACATCATCCGGCGACTGAAGGCCGACAGGGCGCGCAGCCCGCAACAACGCCTCAACCCGCTGCAGTTGGTGGCGAAGGCCTCGATGGAGGTGCGCTCGGGCATCCTCTACGCCACGGTCATCATCGTGCTGGTCTTCATCCCGCTGTTCGCATTGCCCGGGCTGGAAGGCAGGCTGTTCGTGCCACTGGGCATTGCGTTCATCGTGTCGACGCTGGCTTCGCTGGTTGTCTCGGTGACGGTGACGCCCGTCCTGAGTTACTACCTGCTGCCGCGTATGAAGAACCTGGACCATGGCGACACCAAGGTCCTGGCCTGGCTGAAATCGCGCTACCGCAGCAGCCTGCAAGGTGTGCTGAACCGGCCCAGGGCCGCCATGGCAGCCGCAGGTGCTGCGGTGCTGGTCGCCGCGGTGGCCGTGCCGTTCTTCCCGACGACGTTCTTGCCGCCGTTCAACGAAGGCACGCTGCTGATCGGTCTGCGCCTGAATCCCGGTGTCACTTTGACGGAGTCATCGGCATTGGCCCGCCAGGCCGAGGTGCTGGTCAAGCAGGTGCCGGAGGTCACGCACGTCGGCCGACGCAGCGGCCGGGCGGAACTGGATGAACACGCGGAAGGCGTGCACGTCAGCGAGCTCGACGTGGGCCTCAAGCCCACTGCCGAACTGACGCGCAGCATGGACGAGATCCGGTCGGACATCCGCGCGCATCTGGTCAACCTGCCCGCCGCACTGGAGATCGGCCAGCCCATCTCGCACCGCATCGACCACATGCTTTCGGGCGTGCGCTCGCAGATCGCGATCAAGATCTTCGGCGAGGATCTGGATGCACTGCGTGGCCAGGCCGACGTGCTGCGCGCGAAGCTGGCCACCATTCCTGGCATCGCCGACCTGCAGATCGAGAAGCAGGTGCTCGCGCCGCAGATCAAGGTGCGTATCGACTACGCGGCAGCGGCCCAGTACGGCGTGCCAGCGCCCCAGGTGTTGAACGCGCTGCAGGCGTTGGTCGAGGGCGAGAAGATCACGCAGATCGTCGAGGGCAGCCGGCGCTTTGCGCTGGTGGTCAAGCTGCCGGAGTCGGCGCGCTCGGTAGAAGGTCTCGGCCAGATCCTGATCGAGACGCCGAATGGCCGCATCCCGTTGTCAAAGATTGCGACCATCGAGGATGGCGACGGCCCAAACCAGATCAGCCGCGACGACGGCAAGCGGCGCATCGTGTTGTCGGCCAATGCGTCAGGACGGGCGTTGTCGGAGATCGTGGCCGACATCCGCAAGGTGGTCGCCGAAACCAAGCTGCCCGAGGGCTACTTCATCACCCTGGGCGGGCAGTTCCAGGCCCAGGAGGAGGCCTCTCGGCTGATTGGCCACTTGTCGGTCGTGTCGCTGACATTGATGTTTGTGGTGCTTTACAGCCGCTACAAGTCGGCGGTGCTGTCGGCACTGATCATGGTCAACATCCCGCTCGCTCTGGTCGGCGCGGTAATCGGCCTTTGGCTGTCTGGCCAGCCGCTGAGCGTTGCAGCCCTTATCGGCTTTATCACCCTCGCCGGCATCTCGGTGCGCAACGGCATCCTGAAGGTCAGCCACTACATCAACCTGATGCGCTTCGAGGGCGAGTCTTTCGACCAGAAGATGATCATGCGCGGTTCGCTGGAGCGGCTGAGCCCGGTGTTGATGACTGCATTGGTCACGGCATTCGCACTGGCCCCGCTGCTGTTCGAAGCCGAGCGGCCCGGCACGGAGGTGTTGCACCCGGTGGCTGTGGTGATCTTCTCTGGCCTCATCAGCTCGACCCTGCTCGACACCTTCCTCACGCCCGCGATGTTCTGGCTCTTCGGCCGCAAGCCGGCCGAAGCGCTGATGGACGACAAGGACGCCGAGGCGCTTTGATGCATCCCTTGTTCCCAACCACCACCCCGAAAGCACATCCATGAAAACGCAAGTCCTTCTCGCCTCCATCGCTCTCGCGCTGGCCAGTTCGACCTTCGCAGCCGGCGGCAAACATGACCACAAGCCGCTCCAAGGCGGCGTGGTGGTCGAGGTCAAAGACATGGACTTCGAACTGGTGGCCAAGCCCAGCGCGATCCAGCTGTACCTGCGCGGCCACGGCAAGTCGCCAGACTTGTCCAAGACCACAGCCAAGGTCACGCTACTGACCGGCACCGAGAAGCAGGAGGTCGAACTGAAGCCTGCCGGCGACAAGCTCGAAGCCACCGGGAGCTTCAAGGTCGGCCCGGGCACCAAGGCCGTCGCCGTCGTGATGGTCGCGGGTAAGCCGGCGACGGCACGCTTCAGGCTGAAGTAACGCGCCATCGATATCCGCTCCTCAGGCTTACGGCCGATGGAAGCTGGTACGGCTCGGTCGGCCGATCAGTTCGGGTCAGCGCCGGTCCGCTGAAGCCACTTTTTTGGCGATGCGCCTAAATTGTTCCGCGTCGTCGGGTCACAGCACCTCTGACGCGTAGTCGGCCAGGCGTGAACGTTCGCCGCGCGCCAGCGTCAGGTGGCCGCCGTGCGGCCAGCCCTTGAAGCGGTCGACGGCGAAGGTCAGGCCCGACGAGCCTTCGGTGAGGTAGGGCGTGTCGATCTGCGCCAGGTTGCCCAGGCAGACGACTTTGGTGCCGGGCCCGGCGCGCGTGATCAGCGTCTTCATCTGCTTGGGCGTGAGGTTCTGCGCTTCGTCGATCAGCACGAACTTGTTCAGGAAGGTGCGCCCGCGCATGAAGTTCAGGCTCTTGATCTTGATCTTGCTGCGCACCAGGTCGTTGGTGGCCGCGCGGCCCCATTCGCCGGCACTGGCGTCGGTGCGCGCCAAAACTTCGAGGTTGTCGTCGAGCGCGCCCATCCACGGGCCCATCTTTTCCTCTTCGTTGCCGGGCAGGAAGCCGATGTCGTCGCCCACCGGCACGGTCACGCGGGTGACGATGATCTCGGTGTAGCGGCGGTCGTCCAGCACCTGCGCCAAGCCGGCGGCCAGGGTCATCAATGTCTTGCCGGTGCCCGCCGTGCCGGCCAGGGTGACGAAGTCGCAGTCCGGGTCCATCAACAGGTTCAACGCGAAGTTCTGCTCGCGGTTGCGCGCCGTCACGCCCCACACGGCGTTCTTGGCGTGGGTGTAGTCGCGCAGTGTTTTCAGCACCGCGGTCTTGCCGGTGATCTCGGTGACGCGCGCGTACAGCGGCGCCGCACCCGCGGCTTCAAGGTAGACGAACTGGTTGATCAGCAGCGCCGGCACCAGCGGGCCGCTGATGCGGTAGCAGGTGTACGTGCCTTGCTGCCAGCTCTCCATGGTCTTGCCATGGCGCTCCCAGAAGTCGGCCGGCAGCGCCAGCACGCCGGTGTAGAGCAGGTCGCCGTCCTCCAGCGTCTTGTCGTTGGTGTAGTCCTCGGCCGGCAGGCCCAGAGCGCGCGCCTTGACGCGCATGTTGATGTCCTTGGACACCAGCACCACTTCCTTCGGGTTCTTCTCAACGGCCTGCTGGTCGCGCAGGCCCTGCACCACGCCCAGGATCTGGTTGTCGGCCTTGCCCTGCGGCAGGCCGGCGGGCAGCTTGACTTCGAGCAGCGTGGTCTGGAAGTAGAGCTTGCCACCGGCCTCGCGGTGGCCGGTCTTGGCCAGTTCGATGCCGGCATGGGCGTCGAAGGCGCCCTCCTTGGCTGAGAGGGCGGCCAGCGCGTCGAGCTCGCGACTGACCTGCCGCACGCTGCGGGCGACCTCGCTCATGCCCCTCTTGTGGCCGTCGAGCTCTTCGAGCGTGATCATCGGCAAGTAGATGTCGTGTTCCTCGAATCGGAACAGGCTCATCGGGTCGTGCATCAGCACGTTGGTGTCCAGCACGAAGAGCTTCACCGGGCCGTCGCCGCGCTTGCTGCGCTGGCGGCGCTCGCGCAGCAGGGGACGGGCGGAAGCCACCGGGGTACTGGCTGGCGCTGGCGCTGGCGCCGGCGCCAGGGCCGAGGCCGGGGCGACAGCCGGCACCCGGGCTTGGGGCCGGGTCGGTGTGCGCGCTGCCAAGGTCGCGCCGCTGCTGGAAGATTCCAGCGCTGGCGGGGCTGCGCTGACAGTGGCCGCGCGCGGCTTAAGTGATCGTTTGTCGGCCTTGGAGGCCGCCTGGGTGTCGTAATCGGCACTGCGCAGGCTGTCTGCTGGACGGGCGGGAGGCTTGGGCAAGGGCATGTGGTTGGGTTGCTCAATGAGACGCAAAAAAGCCGCACAGGCAGCTGTGCGGCTTGGGGGGTGTGGCTCGGATGGCCCGTCGAGGCGGGCGCAGGGGGGTGCTCAAGTGGCCTTCTTCAAAGCCTTTACCGCGGTGAGCACCTCGTCGACGTGGCTGGCCACCTTCAGCCCGCGCCACTCGGCACGCATGACGCCTTCGGCGTCGATGAGGAAGGTGCTGCGCTCGATGCCCTTGACCTTCTTGCCGTACATGATCTTGTTCTTGACCACGCCGAACATGTGGCAGAGCTTTTCCTCGGTATCGGCGATCAGCTCGAAGGGCAGTTCGAGGTTGGCCTTGAACTTTTCGTGGCTGGCCATGTTGTCGCGAGACACGCCGAAAACCACGGCACCGGCCTTGACGAAGTCCTGATGCTGGTCGCGGAACTGCATTGCCTCGGTGGTGCAGCCGGGCGTATTGTCCTTGGGATAGAAGTACAACACCAGCACCTTGCCCAACACGGACTGTGGCGTGAACCTCACGCCGCCGGTGGCGAAGGCTTCGAATTCGGGAAGGGCTTTATTGACTACGGGCGTCATGGATGGTTTTCTCGGACTGCGCGGGTGCGAAAAGCCGGTGCAGCTTCGAATTATAAGTTCTTCGCAGACACGGTCCCAGGCTCGATGATCAGAGCCGCCACGACGGACCGCTGTTCTGACACCAGCACGTTGTAGGTTCGGCAGGCTGCAGCCGTGTCCATGGTCTCCACGCCGATGCGGCGCGCGATGAGCGCTTGCAGCCACTGCGGCCTGGGAAACCGCAGGCGCGACCCGCTGCCGAAGATCACCAACTCGGGGTCGAGCAGGGCGATCTGCTCGAACGCTTCGGCGTTCAGCTCTTCGAAGCTCGGTACCGGCCAGGGGCGCACCGGACCGGCCCAGGGCACCAGCGCGCTGGTCTCGAATAGGGTGGGGCCGACCCAGACCCGGCCGGGGTCCTGGCGGGTGATGACGTTGACGCCAGTCGGCGTGTCGGGTTGAAACTTCATGCGTGGATAATTCTAAGTTCCTCGCGTCATCCGGTTTCTTCCTTGAAGACTACGTTGCAGCCCCTGGCCAAATCCGACAAGCTATCCCGCGTGGCCTACGACATCCGCGGCCCGGTGCTCGACAAGGCCCGCCAGATGGA
>ENA-OBIT01000007-OBIT01000007.1-metagenomes-genome-assembly--contig:-NODE-7-length-68260-cov-5.53272_pt1 | contig 68260 bp, 73 predicted proteins | sample MGYA00153386_OBIT01 | MGnify analysis MGYA00153386
GAACAGCAATTTGGCGCCATGCTTGATGATCCCATTATGCTCCTGCGCCACCCCGGGCAAAAACCCCGGCACGTCGACCAATGTCAAAATCGGAATGTCGAATGCGTCGCAAAACCGTACGAACCGCGCCGCTTTCTTCGATGAATTGATGTCGAGGCACCCGGCCAGCACCATCGGCTGGTTCGCCACCACCCCGACGCTCCGCCCCTCGATCCGGCACAGGCCGATGATGATATTCCCCGCATGATTGGGCTGCAGCTCGAAAAAGTCGCCTTCGTCAGCCAGTTTCCGGATCAATTCGTGCATGTCATAGGGCGTCGCCGCGCTTGGCGGCACCAACGTGTCGAGGCTCTCCTCGATCCGGTCCCACGCATCGTCGGTCGGCCGCTCGGGCACCTCATGCCGGTTGCTCGACGGCAGGAAATCGAAGAAATCGCGCGTCGCGAGCAGCGCGTCGACATCATTCTCGAACGCCACGTCGGCCACGCCCGACTTGGTGGTGTGGGTCACCGCGCCGCCCAGCTCCTCCTGCGTCACCACCTCGTTGGTCACCGTCTTGACCACCTCGGGCCCGGTGACGAACATGTAGCTGCTATCCTTCACCATGAAGATGAAGTCGGTCATGGCCGGCGAATAGACCGCGCCGCCCGCGCACGGCCCCATGATCAGGCTAATCTGCGGGATTACGCCCGACGCCAGCACATTGCGTTGAAACACTTCAGCATATCCGCCGAGGCTGGCGACCCCCTCCTGGATGCGCGCGCCGCCGCTGTCGTTGAGTCCGATCACCGGCACCCCGACCTTCATCGCCGCGTCCATCACCTTGCAGATCTTCTGCGCATGCCGCTCGGACAATGACCCGCCGAACACGGTAAAGTCCTGCGCGAACACATATACCAGCCGGCCGTTGATCGTCCCCGACCCGGTGACCACCCCGTCGCCCGGAAACTTCTGATTCTCCATCCCGAAGTCGACGCAATTATGCTCGACATACATGTCGACTTCCTCGAACGAGTCGGGGTCGAGCAACACGCTCAATCGCTCGCGCGCGGTCAGCCGCCCCTTGGCGTGCTGCGCGTCGATGCGCTTCTGCCCGCCGCCAAGTTTCGCCGCCGCGCGCCGTGCTTCCAGTTCGTCGATTGTCGTTGCCATGGCGCCGCTTTTCCACGCCAGCCGCGCGGGGTCAAACGCGGCAGGATATCGCGCGAACAAACCTTCCTTCTTGAACCTTTGGTCCGATCAGGGTTTCATCGCGCAAAGCGAAAGGAAGCCCATGCCATCCGCCGAACATTGGCCCGAGAGATTGTGGATCATCCGCCACGGTGAAAGCCAGGGCAACCTGGCGCGGATCGCGGCCGAGGCGAGCGATGCCAAGGTCATCAATCTCGACATTCGCGACGTCGACGTTCCCCTGTCCGCGCTCGGCCATACCCAGGCCGAGGCCGCCGGTGCGTGGTTCGCCGCGCTGCCCGAGGACCAGCGCCCCGAAGTATTGATCAGCTCGCCTTACCTTCGCGCCCGCCAGACGGCTGAGGCGATCTTCGCCGCGGGTGGGCTCGTCGGCGACGCTCGCCCAGCCTTGTTCGACGAGCGGCTTCGCGAGCGCGAGTTCGGGATCTTCGATGGCCTGACCCCGCTCGGCATCGCCGACAAATATCCCGAGGAAGCCGCGCACCGCGCCAAGCTCGGCAAATTCTATCATCGCGCCCCGGGCGGCGAGAGCTGGGCCGATGTCATCCTGCGCCTGCGGTCGGTGCTCAACACGATCAGCCTGCAACTCGCCGGCAAGCGCGTGCTCCTCGTCGGCCATCAGGTGGTCGTCATGTGCCTGCGCTACATATTGGAGGAAATGACCGAGGAGCAATTGATGGCGCTCAACAAGCAGGGCGAATTGCTCAACTGCGGCATTTCAGCGTTCGATTTCGACACCAATGACCGCCGCTTCGGCCGCCCCAAGCTCGTCATCTGGAACCTCGCCGCGCCGATGGAGCAAGCCGGCGCCGAACAGACCTGTGCCCCCGACGTCATGACCGGCTCGCGCTGACCCTAATGTTCGTCGAGCTCGTCGCCCTCGAGCCTCACCACATGGATCACATTGGTCGACCCGCTCTTGGCGAATGGCACCCCGGCCATGATCACCATCTGCTCGCCCGCGCCGACGACGTTATGGCGCAGCGCCATGCGTTTGGCCTTGCCGACCATTTCCTCGAAATTATTGACGTCCTTGGTGTGGATCGCGTGCACGCCCCACTGCAGCCCGAGCCGCCGCGCCACCTTCAATGACGCAGTCATCACCATGATCGGCACCGGCGGTCGCTCGCGCGCAATCCGCCGCGCGGTCGATCCCGAGCTGGTGTAGCAGACCATCGCCTTGGCATCGATCAGCCGCGCGATCTGCGCCGCGCTTTCGGACAAGGCATCGGCGGTCGTCGCCTCGGCCGGAGTTTCGGTAAAGTGGATCCGCGCCGGATAGACCGGATCGCTCTCCGCGCTGCGCCCGATACGGTCCATCATCGACACCGCCTCGAGCGGATATTGCCCGGCCGCGGATTCCGCCGACAGCATGATCGCATCCGCCCCGTCGTAAATCGCGGTTGCGACATCGCTGACTTCGGCGCGCGTCGGGGTCGGGCTGACGATCATCGATTCGAGCATCTGCGTCGCCACCACCACCGGCTTGCCGCGCTGGCGGGCGGCGGCAACGATCCGGTTCTGCATCGGCGGCACGTCCTCGGGCGCTCGACTCCCAAGTCGCCGCGCGCGACCATCACCGCGTCGGCGAGGTCGATAATCGCATCCAATTGCGTGATCGCCGCCGGCTTCTCGATCTTCGCCAGCAGCGCGGCCTTGTTGCCGATCAGTTCGCGCGCTTCGGCCACATCCTCGGGGCGCTGGACGAAACTCAGCGCGATCCAGTCCGCGCCCTGTTCGAGCGCGAACTGCAAATCGTCGCGGTCCTTTTCGGTCAGCGCCGGGATCGGCACCAGTACATCGGGGACATTGACCCCCTTATTGTCCGACACCCGCCCGCCGACCTCGACCACCGCAGCGATCTTGTCGGCCTCGACCGCGACCACCCTCAGGCGCACCTTGCCGTCGTCGATCAGCAACCGATCGCCCTTGCCGACCGCAGCGAATAATTCGGGATGCGGCAATTCAACGCGATTTGCATCGCCAAGCTTTTTGTCGCGATCGAGCACGAACATCTGGCCGTTGCCGATCATCGCCCCGCCGCCCTTGAACTTGCCGACCCGCAGCTTTGGCCCCTGGAGATCGAACAGGATCGTCGTTGGCCGCTTGGTCTCGGCCTCGAGCGCGCGGATAATGGTCACCAATTTGGCTTTGTCGGCCTGCGTGCCGTGGCTCATGTTGATCCGGAACGCATCGGCGCCGCAGTCGAACAAACCGCGGATCATCTCCGGCGTGTTGCTTGCGGGGCCGAGCGTGGCGAGGATGCGCACCTTGCGTGCGCGGGGGTGGATGGCGGTCGTCACCAGCGTCCCCATAAAGCTTGTGACGGCATGTTCAACCGGCTTGAGGCTGCCTGCCGCCTCGCCTAAGGCACCGCCAAACCAACCCCAGGAATCGGAGCAAACCATATGGCCGAAGGCAATGTCGCGGCGGACCAGCTGCGGCTGTTCATCGAACGGATTGAGCGTCTCGAGGAAGAGAAAAAGAGCATGGCCGACGACGTCCGCGATGTTTACGCCGAGGCCAAGTCGAACGGCTATGACACCAAGACGATGCGCAAGATCGTCGCGCTTCGGAAGATGGAAGCCCACGTCCGCCAGGAGGCCGACGCCTTGCTCGACACCTATCGCAACGCGCTGGGCTTGGCGTAAGGAGCGAGCCCATGGCAGGTCATTCCAAATATAAGAACATCATGTACCGCAAGGGCGCGCAGGATAAGAAGCGCTCGGGCATGTTCTCCAAGCTGAGCCGCGAAATCACCGTCGCGGCCAAGATGGGCCTGCCCGATCCGGACATGAACCCGCGCCTTCGCGCCGCGATCAACGCCGCCAAGGCGCAGTCGATGCCCAAGGACAATATCCAGCGGTCGATCGACAAGGCCGCGCGCGGTGACGCCGAAACCTACGAGGAAATCCGCTACGAGGGGTTCGGCCCCGGCGGCGTCTCGCTGATCGTCGAGGCGCTGACCGACAACCGCAACCGCACCGCCACCAACGTCCGTACCGCCTTCGCCAAGAATGGCGGCAATCTCGGTGCCTCGGGCAGCGTCAGCCACGCTTTCGACCGCGTCGGCCTGATCAATTATCCGGCCACCGCGGGCAACGGCGACAAGGTGTTCGAAGCCGCGCTCGACGCCGGTGCCGAGGACGTCAGTTCCTCGGACGACGGCCACGAGATCTGGACCGAGATCGGCGCGCTTCACGAAGTCACTAAGGCGCTCGAACCGACGCTTGGCGAGGCCGAGGGGGCGAAGCTCGCGTGGCGCCCGCAGGTCATGGTCGAGGTCAACGAGGGCGACGCCGGGACCTTGTTCAAGCTGATCGACGCACTCGACGATGACGATGACGTCCAGACCGTGTGGGGCAATTACGACATCCCCGACGAGATTCTAGAAAAGCTCGCCTGATGTGGACCTGGCTGGCGATCAAGGCCTTGGTCTCGGGGATCATCGTCGCCGCGGTGTCCGAAATCGCGCGCCGCTTCCCCGCCGCCGGTGCGCTGGTCGCCTCGCTCCCGCTCGTGTCGGTGCTCGGGATGCTGTGGCTGTGGTACGACAAGCCCGACCGTACCAACATGGCGCTGCATAGCGGCGCGACCTTCTGGTACGTGCTGCCCAGCCTGCCGATGTTCCTCGTCATCCCCGCCCTCCTCCGCGCCGGCCTCAACTTCCACTTGTCGCTGGCGCTCGGCTGCCTACTGACCATCGGACTGTATCTCGCGATGATCGCCCTTGCGCCCCGGTTCGGGCTCAAACTGTAGTGATTATCCTCGGGCTCGATCCGGGGCTCGGAACCACTGGCTGGGGGGTGATCCGCGCCGAGGGCAACCGCCTCACGCACCTCGCCAATGGCCAGCTCAAGACCGACCCCAAGGAACCGCTCCCCCAGCGCCTCGCCCATCTCGCGACGATGCTCGAGGCGCTGATCGCCGATTACGCGCCCGACACCGCCGCGGCCGAGGAAATCTTCGTCAACAAGAACCCCCAGACCACGCTCAAGCTAGCCCAGGCCCGCGGCGCCCTGCTCACCATCGCTGCCCGCGCCGGGCTCACCGTCGGCGAATATGCCCCGCGCCTCGTCAAGCAAGCCGTGGTCGGCACCGGCGCGGCGGAAAAGTCGCAAGTCCACTTCATGGTCCAGCGCCTCCTCCCCGGAATAACCATCGCCGGCCCCGACGCAGCCGACGCCCTCGCCGTCGCCATCACCCACGCCCACCATCTGGCCTCCGCGAAGCGGATCGGATGAATTTTCTGATCTTTTCGGATTCTGTTGGCGCCTTCGCGCCTTTGCGTGAAAATCGTTCTTGTCTCGACATGCCTTTTACCTCGGTTAGGGTGCACCAATGATCGCCCGCCTCACCGGAACCCTCGCCGAAATCACCGCCGACAGCGCGGTGCTCGATGTCGCGGGGGTCGGCTATCAGGTCCTCGCCTCCGCCCGCACGCTCGACGCGATCGGCCCGATCGGCGGCACGGTGATGCTGCTGACCGAAATGCAGGTGCGCGAGGACAGCATGACCCTGTTCGCCTTCGGTACCGCCGGTGAGCGCGAGAGCTTCCGCCACCTGACCAGCGTGCAGGGCGTCGGCGGCCGCGTCGCGCTCGCCATCCTCTCCGTCCTCGACCCCGCCGAGCTCGCCGCCGCCGTATCGCGCGGCGACAAGGCGATGGTCGCGCGCGCCAACGGCGTCGGCCCCAAGCTCGCGATGCGCATCGTCAACGAGCTCGCCGGCAAGCTCGGCAATCCCGCGCTGGCGGGAACCGCCGGAACCCCGCTCGCGAAAGGTGGCGCCGCCCAAGACGCGCTCAGCGCGCTCGCCAACCTCGGCTTCAAACCCGCCGACGCCAGCGCCGCCGTGGCGGCAGCAGTCGCGGATTTGGGCGACTCCGCAACACTCGATGCGTTAGTCCGGCTGGCGCTGCGCAAGGCGGCGAAGTGAAGCGCCCGCTCGTCCTCGGCGCCATCGGCCTGGCCGCAGCAACGGCGGCTGGCCTGGGCTATAGCGCGACCCGCAGCGACTTCGTCGCCATCGATCGCTGTCTCGCTGCCAACGGCGCGTGGGATGATCGCTCGCGTCGCTGCATGCCCCTGCCTGATGGGCCGGTCGATCATATCCTGGTCGACAAGTCGGATCATGCGATGTGGGCATTCCGCGAGGGCAAGCAGGTGCGCAAGTTCCGCATCGCGCTCGGGTTCGGCGGGCTTGGTCCGAAGCACAAGCAAGGCGATGGCCGTGTCCCCGAGGGGCAGTATCTGATCACCGCCCACAATGACGCCAGCGCTTATCATCTGTCGTTGAGGATCGGCTACCCGACCCCCGCGCAAATCGAGGCGGCGGACCAGGCCGGGGTCAATCCGGGCGGCGACATCATGATCCACGGCCTGCCCAACGGCAGCATCCACGTCGGCAGTCGCCACGTCCTCAGGGACTGGACTGCGGGGTGCATCGGCCTCACCGATCGCGAAATTGACTGGCTGTTCGATGCCGTCCCGGATGGAACCCCGATTGAAATAAGGGCATGAGTAAGTGACCCTCCCCCGCCGCTTCGTCGCCGAAGCCATCGGCTCCTTCTTTCTCTTCGCCGGGGTCATCGGCTCGGGAATCATGGCCGCGACCCTGTCGAACGGGAACAACGGCATCGCTTTGCTCGCCAACACGATCGCCACCGGTGCGATCCTGTTCGTGATGATTGCGCTGCTCGCCCCCATCTCGGGCGCGCATTTCAACCCGGCGGTGACCCTGGCCCTCACTGTCCGCCGCCAGATCAACCCGCGCAACGCCCTCGCTTACATATTCGCCCAGCTCGTCGGCGGCCTGCTCGCGGTCCTGGCCGTCCATGCCATGTTCGACCTGCCCCTGTTCCAGTTTTCGGCCCACGCCCGCACTGGTCCCGGCCAGTGGCTCGCGGAGGGAATCGCGACCTTCGGCCTACTGCTGACCGTCATGGGTGTCGCCGGCCGCAAACCCGCCGAGGCCGCCGCCGCAGTCGCGCTCTACATCGTCGCGGCCTATTGGTTTACCGCCTCGACCAGCTTCGCCAACCCCGCGATCACCATCGCCCGCAGCCTGTCGGACAGCTTCTCGGGCATCGCCCCCGCCGACGTTCCCGCCTTCATCGCCGCCCAATTGATCGGCGCAAGCCTCGGCGCGTGGATCGGCGGCCTGCTATTTGCCAAGGATGTCGACCCGGCGCGCTGATAATCGCTGTCCTACCGCCGACGAAATGTGCATGATGCTCCCGTGATCCAGAAGCCCACGCCCCTCCGGTCGTCCTCCCCACTCATCGCCGGACCCGCCACAGAGGCCAAAGGTCGCATCTTTCTGGTGCGACCTTTGCGACTTTCCGATGGCCACTGATCCCGCCCGGCTGACCACCCCGGAGCGCACCGCCGAGGATGCCGATTCGGCACTGCGCCCCAAAACACTCGACGAATTTATCGGCCAGCAGGGCGCGCGCGAGAACCTCCGCATCTTCGTCAATGCCGCCAAGGCGCGCGGCGAGGCGCTCGACCATGTCCTGTTCTTCGGGCCGCCCGGTCTCGGCAAGACCACGCTCGCCGCGATCCTCGCCCGCGAAATGGGGGTCGGCTTCCGCGCCACCTCGGGGCCGGTGATCGCCAAGTCGGGCGATCTTGCCGCCTTGCTCACCAATCTCGAGGATGGCGACGTGCTGTTCATCGACGAGATCCACCGCCTCAATCCCGCGGTCGAGGAAATCCTCTACCCGGCGATGGAAGATCGCGCGCTCGACCTGATGATCGGCGAAGGCCCTTCCGCCCGCTCGGTCCGCATCGATTTGCCCAAGTTCACGCTCGTCGGCGCGACCACCCGCCAAGGGCTGCTCACCACCCCGCTGCGCGACCGGTTCGGGATTCCCATCCGCCTCAATTTCTATTCGGTCGACGAGCTCGAACAGGTCGTCCGCCGTGCCGCGCGCCTGCTCAATGCCCCGGTCACCGAAGATGGCGCGAAGGAAGTCGCCAAGCGCAGTCGCGGCACCCCGCGCATTGCTGGTCGACTGCTCCGCCGGGTGCGCGATTTCGCCCATGCCGCGGGGCATGACAGCATCGACGCCGCCTCGGCCGACCGCGCGCTCCACCGGCTCGAGATCGACCAGCTCGGGCTCGACGCGATGGACCGGCGCTACCTGATGATGATCGCCGACCTCTACGGCGGCGGCCCGGTCGGGATCGAAACGCTCGCCGCTGGCCTCAGCGAACCGCGCGATACGCTCGAAGACGTCGTCGAGCCCTACCTCATCCAGCTTGGCCTCATCGCCCGCACCGCCCGCGGCCGCTGCCTCAATGGGCGCGGCTGGACCCACCTCGGCCTCAATCCCCCCGCCGGCGCGCAAACCGGCCTGTTCGATTCTGGAGACAAGTGAAGTGACCCTCAACCGTCATCCCCGACTTGATCGGGGACCCATCTCGCTCTTTCTCGCCGCATCAGCCCTCTGCCCAATCACTCCTCTTGCCGCCCAAACCCCCGCACCAGTCGACTATTCCAGGGACAGCAACTGGCTCTGCCTCCCCGGCCGCGCCGACGTCTGCTCCGCCCCGCAATCGACCGTCGACGTCAACCCCGCCGGCTATGGCGCCAAGTCCATCTCGACCCCCGCCAAATCCACGCCGCCAGTAGACTGCTTCTACGTCTACCCGACCATCTCGCGAGACAGCGGCCTGTCGAGCGACCTCGTCATGAATGAGGAAAATTGGGTCGCCGCCGCGCAGCTCGCGCGCTTCGGATCGGTGTGCCGCACCTTCGCCCCCAAATATCGCCAGATGACGGTCGGCGCGATCGTCGCTTTCTCCGCCGGGCAGGACATCACCGCCGCTGCGGCCTTGTCTTATGGCGATGTCGTCGCCGCCTTCCGCCAGTTCATCGCCAGCCGCAGCCAGGACCGCCCGTTCGTGCTCATCGGCCACAGCCAGGGCAGCCTCCACTTGATCCAGCTGATCGCCAAGGAGATCGAGCCCAGGCCGGCGCTTGCGAACCAGATGAAGCTCGCCATCCTCCCCGGCTTCAACCTGCTCGTTCCGCAGGGCAAAGCGGTCGGCGGAAGCCTCAAGAAAATTCCGATCTGCACCGGGGCGAGCCAGACCAACTGCGTCATCACCTGGACCAGCTATCGCGAGAACAACCCGCCACCCGCCGGCGCCCTGTTCGGGGTTGCCGACCAGCCCGGCATGACCGTCGCCTGCGTCAACCCCGCCGCCACCGGCGCAAAGGACCTGCGCAAGCTCGATTCCTATTGGGAAGCGCGGCCCGGCTATGCCATTCCCGGAGGCCCGATCGCCTGGTCGAGCGAGGGCACGGCCCCCGCGCCTTGGGTCCACACCCCCGGCCTCGCTTCGGGCCGCTGCATCAACGATGGCCCGCGCGGTTATTTCTCGGTCCACACCAATGCCGACCCGGCCGACAAGCGCACCGACCGGATCGGCGGCGAAGTATCGGTATTCGGCATGTTCATCCCTGGCTGGGGGATGCACCTCGCCGATTTGGCCTTGGTCCAGGGCGATCTGGTGCGGCGGGTCGGCCAGATTGGCTCCACCCGTCGCTGATCGATTGCCCGCCGAATCGCGCTTGGCTAGGGCGGGGACGATGGACTTCGACACACCTTATCGCGGCGGCTTCGTCGGCCCGGAGCATCGCTTCGCGCTGACCGTCTATTTCGAGGATACCGACACCGCGGGGATCGTCTATTACGCCAATTACCTCAAATTCATGGAGCGCGCCCGGTCGGACATGCTGCGTGCTGCCGGCATCGACCAGCGCGCCGCGATGGAGGCCGGGACCGGGGTCTATGCGGTCGCCGAAGTCAATATCCGCTACCTCCGCCCCGCCCGCCTCGGCGACGATCTCGTCATTGTCTCGACCGTCGAGACGGTCCGCGCCGCGTCGGTGGTCATTCATCAGCAAGTCATGCGCGGGGCCGACATATTGGCCGATGCCCGCGTCACCGCCGCCTTCCTCAGCTCCGACGACCGGCCGACACGCCAGCCGAAGGCGTGGGTCGAGCGGTTCAACCAGATCCGCGAGGGCCACAGCCTGAATGCCTGATTTCACCGCCTCGACCGACATGATGTCGCCACTGGCATTGTTCCTCCACGCCGACATCGTGGTCAAATTTGTCATGCTCGGCCTGCTCGCCGCGAGCGTTTGGACCTGGGCGATCATCTTCACCCATTCACTCCGCCTCCGCCGCATCAACCGCGCCACTGCTGCGTTCGAAACCGACTTCTGGGCGACCGACGATATCGACAGCTTCCATACCAGGCGCGGGACCGAACAGCTTCCCAGCGCGGCGATCCTCAATGCCGGGCTCGACGAGTGGCGCCGCTCGACCGCCAGCCGCAATGTCGACCGCTCAGGCACCAGAGAACGCCTCGCGACGCGGATGAACGCCGCCATGGCCACCGAACTCGACCAGCTCGGTGACCGCCTCAACATTCTCGCCACGGTCGGCTCTGTGGCGCCGTTCGTCGGGCTGTTCGGTACCGTGTGGGGGATCATGCGCAGCTTCACCGCCATCGCCGGGGCCAACAACACCAGCCTCGCGGTGGTCGCGCCGGGCATCGCCGAAGCTTTGTTCGCCACCGCGATCGGGCTGTTCGCGGCGATCCCGGCGGTGATCGCCTACAACCGCCTGACCCACGGTCTCGACCGATTGGAAGCCCGCCTCGGCCGTTTCGCCGATCGCTTCCACGCCACCTTGAGCCGCGAACTCGAGGTCGAGGCCTAGCCGATGGGCGCCAGCCTTCCCTCGAGACGACGCGGTCGCGGCCGCCGCGCGCCGATGAGCGAGATCAACGTCACTCCGTTGGTCGACGTGATGCTGGTGCTGCTGATCATCTTCATGGTCACCGCGCCGTTGCTCGTCGCGGGGGTCCCGGTCGATCTCCCGAAGAACCGCGCCCAGCCGCTCGACCAGCAGTCCAAACCGGTCCAGCTGTCGATTGACGCTAAAGGCGCAATCTTCATCGATGACGCGCCGGTCACCCCCGCCGCGCTCCCCGCCCGCCTCGCCCAGATCGCCGCTCAACCCGAGCCGCCCGAAGGTCGCCGCATTCACCTGCGCGCCGACAAGGGGCTCGATTATGGCCAAGTGATGCAGGTCATGGGCGAGCTCAACCGCGCCGGATTGAACCGCGTCGCTCTGGTCTCGGTCGGCGGCGACACGCCATGACCGTCGATCGCGCCGAATGGACCGGGGTGGGCGCGGCATTCGCGTTCCACGTCGCGCTGATCGCCGCGCTGTCGATGAGCCTGGCGCACATCACCAACCCGCCCGAGCCACCGTCGATGGAAGTCGAACTGGTGCCGGACGTCGCGCTCCAGTCCGCCGCGCCCACGCCAGTCGCCTCGGCCGCGCCGCCGCCAAGCGCTGTGCCAGCCCCAATCGACCCGTTCCCCCTCCAACCTCCGCCGCCCGAAGCCATCATAATGCCAACGCCGATCCAGCGCCCGCAGCCGCCGCGCCCTACAACCGCGCCGCAACGCCCGACCACCGCCCCGGCACGCCCGGTCCAGCGCCCCGGCATCGGCAAGGACTTCCTCAAAAGCTTCGACGACGACCTCGCCCCCCGTGCCGGTGCTGCCTCAAGCTCGGCACCGCGGTTCGACGCCAAAGCACAGGCCAGCGTCGCCTCGCTGATTGCACGCCAGATCGAGCCATGCGCCCGCCGACAGCGCCACGTCGCCGATTCAGCGAAGTCGATGAGCGTCGTCCTCGGTCTCAGCTTCCTGCCCAGCGGCCAGCTTCGCGGGCGTCCCAACGTCGTCCGGGTCGACGGGGTCAATGACGACAATGCCCAGTTCCACGATCTCGCAATTGACCAGGCGATCGCCAGTTACCAGCAATGCTCGCCGCTCCGATTGCCGGCCGAACTTTACTCCACCCCGCAAGGCGGCTGGAAAAATATCAGGATCATTTTCGATGTTCGATAGGAGCCGGCCATGAACAAGTTCGCGTTGACCCTCGCCCTGACCGCCGCCTGGTCGCCGGCCGTCGCCCAGTCGAGCGACGACCCGCCCCCGGTCGAGGTCCGCGTCGTATCGGGCGGCGTGCAAGGCGCGGCCACCATCGCCGTTCCCGCGATGCCCGCCGCCGACGGCGCATCCGAAGGCCTCGGCCGCCAGATCGCCGAGGTCATCGCTTCCGACCTGCGCTCGAGCGGTGCCTTCACCCCGCTCGGTCCGAACGGAATCGGCGGCTACAGCGTCGCGCAAGCCACCGCTCCGGCCTACGCCGACTGGCGCAGCGCGGGCGCGACGGCGCTCGTCGCCGGCTATGTCGAGGCGCGGCCCGATGGTCGCCTGACCGTCGCCTGCCTGCTCCACGACGTCACCGCCGGTCGCCAGCTCGCGTCGCAAGGCTTCACCGTCGCCGCGACCGACTGGCGCCGCGCCGCGCATAAATGCGCCGACACCGTCTACGCCCGGCTGACCGGCAAAGGCGCCTATCTAGATACCCGCATCGTCTACGTCGCCGAGACCGGCCCCAAGACCAACCGCGTCAAGCGCATCGCGTTGATGGATTCCGACGGGTCGAACCTGCGTTACCTCACGCTCGGCCAGTCCAACGTCACCACCCCGCGTTTCAGCCCCGATGGCAGCCAGTTGGTCTACACCGGCACCCTCGCCCGCAAGCCCCGCGTGTTCGTGCTCGATGTCGCCTCGGGCCGCGAGCGACTGCTTGTCCCCGGCGGCGCGATCACCTTCGCCCCGCGCTTCTCGCCCAATGGTCGCCAGATCGCATTTTCGTGGGCGCAGGGCGGCAATACCGACATCTTCGTGGTCGATGCCGATGGCGGAACTCCGCGGCGACTGACCAGCGCGCCCGGTGCCGACACCTCGCCAAGCTATTCCCCCGACGGCCGCCAGATCGTGTTCGAAAGCGACCGTGGTGGCACCCAGCAACTCTACGTCATGAACGCCGACGGATCGGGCCAGCGGCGGATCAGCTTCGGTGGCGGGCGATCGGCCTCCCCGGTGTGGAGCCCCAAAGGGGACCTCATCGCCTTCACCCGCATCGGCGCGGGCTTCCGCATCGGCGTGATGAACGCGTCGGGCGGCGGCGAGCGCCTGCTGACCGACGCGTGGCAGGACGAAGGCCCGAGCTGGGCACCCAACGGCCAGTTCGTCCTGTTCCACCGCACCGCGCAAGGGTCCGGCAATGCGACGCTCTACGCCGTCCCGGTGGGCGGCGGCCCGCCGCGCCGGATGCCGACCCCGCAAGGCGGCTCGGATCCCAGCTGGTCGCCGCTCAAGAATTGATTTTCACGATCATCCGACAGGAGAAGAAAATGCGTAAATCCCTCACCCTCGGCGCTGCGATCGTCGCGCTGACGATCGCCGGTTGCGGCCGCACCCCGCCCCCCGCAACGACCATCGCGCCGCCCACCGAGACCCCTGCCGACGTCAGCGGCGCGGCGTCGGGCGATGTCGAATTGACCGAGCTTCCGGCGATGCAGGCCGACCTGATCGCCAAGGCCGGATCGGACACCGTCTATTTCGCGACCGACGAATATCAGCTCGATGCAGCGTCCAAGACGACGCTCGCCGCGCAGGCCAAGTGGATGCTCGCCAACCCCCGCGTCCGCGCCTCGATCGAGGGCCATGCCGACGAACGCGGCACGCGGGAATATAATATGGCGTTGGGGGAAAGGCGGGCCAATGCGACCCGCGATTATCTGATGTCGCAAGGCGTCCCGACCGCGCGTCTGCTGGTCACCAGTTGGGGCAAGGAACGCCCGGTTGCAGCCGGCTCGGACGAAAGCGCCTGGGCGCAAAATCGCCGTGCAGTGACATTGGTGGTGAAGTAGCTGAGCCGGAGACCCGGCATGCTTCACGCGTGTCGGGTCTGGGTCAGCTTACGCCGCATAGCGTTGCGTCGTCGCCCCGATCCACGAACGTGCCTGGCGCTGCGCCTCGGCGATTTCGCGGGCGCTCATCTCGACCGAAATCTCGGCGCGGCATTGCTGCGACCGAGTATCGCCCGACAATGCGCCGAGGTTGAACCACTTATGCGCTTCGATCAGGTCGACATCCATTCCGCCGCGCCCGGTCGAGTAGGTCACGCCGAGCTCGAACAAGGCTTCGACATCGCCCCGCGCCGCATCGGCTAACCTGCTCCGAACCAAGAACTCCGCACCCTTTTGACTGATCGCCATCTCTGCACTCCTTGTCTTACGTTGACGACAAGTTCGGCCTCTGATCCCTATGAAATGGTTAACGCCGCAAACACCTCATCGGCGAACTGTGTCCGTTTCGACACAGATATTGTCGATCAGCCTTGTCTTGCCGATCGTCGCGGCGGCGATCAGGCGCATCTTGCCGCGGGCATGATCGAGCGGTTCGAGCGTTTCGGCGTCGACCAAGGCGACATAGTCCACCTTGGTGAAACCCGCCTTGCCGAGCTTGGCCCTGGCCACCGCGAGCAGGGTCGAGGCGAGGATAAATTCGCCCGACTCGATCGAGCCCCGCGCTTCCTCGAGCGCTCGCGGCAGCGCCACCGCCGCCGCCCGCTCGTCAGCGGTTAGATAGGCGTTGCGCGACGACAGTGCCAAGCCGTCCGGGTCGCGCACCGTTGGCACGCCGACGATCTCGACCGGCAGGCCAAGGTCGCTGACCATCCGCCGGATCACCACCAGTTGCTGGAAATCTTTTTCGCCGAACAAGGCCGCGTCGGGCCCGACCGCGATCAGCAACTTGGCGACCACCGTCGCGACCCCGGCGAAATGTCCCGGCCGCGCCTGGCCGTCCCACCGCTCGCTGACCCCCGCAACGGTCACGGTCGTCGCGAACCCCGGCGGGTAAATATCTTCGGCCCCCGGCAACCACACAGCGTCGCAGCCATGCGCCTTGAGCAACTCGAAATCCGCTTCCTCCTGCCGCGGATAAAGCGCCAGATCCTCGGCCGGCCCGAACTGCATCGGGTTGACAAAGATTGTCGCGATCACCTTGTCGGCGCTGGTCCGCGCAGCGTCGATCAGCGCCATGTGCCCGGCGTGTAGCGCGCCCATCGTCGGCACCAGCGCGATCCGCTGACCAGCGCCACGCCAGTCTTGGGTAAGGTCGCGCAAAGCGATGGTTTCACGAAGGATTTGCATGCGATTCGCGCCTCCGATACACCCGCGGCCGGGGCGGGCCACCATGGCGCGCTGCGGGATATAATAAGGGGCGCATCGGCCATGGGCCAGCCGCATTTCATCGTCTTCGCCAATGAGAAAGGCGGCACCGGCAAGTCGACCACCGCGGTCCACACCGCGGTTGCGCTCGCCGCCTCGGGTCACCGCGTCGGCGCGCTCGATCTCGACCAGCGCCAGCGGACCATGACCCGCTACCTCGACAATCGCGCGACCAGCATCAAGCGGCTCGACGTCGCGCTCCCGCAACCGACCTTCAAAGTGCTCGAGCAGCAGGATGATGCGGGCCTCGCCGCGGCGATCGACCGTCTCTCCGCCAACGCCGACGTGATCGTCATCGACACCCCCGGCCGCGACGATCCCGTCGCCCGCGCCGCGATCCTGCGCGCCGACACGCTCGTCACGCCGATGAACGACAGCTTCGTCGATCTCGACCTGATCGGCCAGGTCGATCCCGACAGTTTCAAGGTCACAAAGCCCAGTTTCTACGCCGAATTGATCTGGAACAGCCGCACCCAGCGCGCCCGCGACACCGGCAAGAGCGTCGACTGGGTCGTGCTCCGCAATCGCCTCCAGCATATCGATTCGCACAACCTCCGCCGGGTCGGCGCAGCGCTCGACGAACTTGCCCGGCGGGTCGGCTTCCGCGTCATCCCCGGCCTCGGCGAGCGCGTCATCTACCGCGAGCTGTTCCCCAAGGGCCTCACCCTGCTCGACCTGGCGCAGCTCGGCGAGGTCGGCCTCGGCCATATCGCAGCCCGCCAGGAACTGCGCGAGATGGTCGCCGGCCTCGCTGTCCCAACCCTGGCCGAGGCCCGTCAGGAAGCGGTAGCGGCGGTCGCCTGAACGGACTAATGGCGCAATCCATGAGCCATTTGTTCCATCCCAGTATCTTGCGCGAATATGATGTTCGCGGAATCGTCGGCGACACTTTGTCGGAGGCCGACGCCCGCGCGCTCGGCAAAAGCTACGCCGCGCTTGCGTTGTCCGAAGGTGCCAAGCGCGTCGCGGTCGGTCGCGACGGCCGGCTCCATTCGCCATCGCTCGAAGCGGCGTTGATCGACGGGCTGACCGCCAGCGGTCTCGACGTCGTGCAAGTCGGCATGGGGCCCTCGCCGATGCTCTATTTCGCGGTCGCGACGCTCGGCGTCGACGGCGGGATCCAGGTCACCGGCAGTCACAATCCGGCCGATTACAACGGCTTCAAGATGCTACTCAACGGCCGCTCGGTCTATGGCGAGGAAATCAAGGCGCTTGGCCGCCGCGCGGAGGTCGCCGACTGGGTTGAGGGCGCGGGTGAAGTCACCGAAGCCGACGTCATCCCCGCCTACATCGACGCCTTGCTCAAGGGCTTCGACGGCCAGGCGTATCGGATCGGCTGGGACAATGGCAATGGCGCCGGTGGCGAGATCCTCGATCGCCTGCTCAAGCGCCTGCCGGGCGAGCATCACACGCTCTACACCGATGTCGACGGCACCTTCCCCAACCATCATCCCGACCCCACGGTCGAAGCCAACCTCGCCGATCTCAAGGCGCTGGTTGCCCAGAAAAACCTCGATTTCGGAATCGCGTTCGACGGCGATGCCGACCGCATCGGCGCGGTCGATGCGCAGGGCCGCGTGATTTGGGGCGACCAGTTGCTAATGGTCCTCGCCGCTCCCGTGCTCAAGGAAATCCCCGGCGCGACGATCATCGCCGACGTCAAGGCCAGCCAGACCCTGTTCGACCGCATCGCCGAGATGGGGGGCACGCCATTGATGTGGAAAACCGGACACTCGCTGATCAAGGCGAAAATGAAGGAAACCGGCTCCCCGCTCGCGGGTGAGATGAGCGGCCACATCTTCTTCAAACACGAATGGTATGGGTTCGACGATGCACTTTACGCCGCGATCCGCCTGATCCGCGCCGTATCGGCTTCGGGCCAGACGCTGACCGAATTGCGCAGCGATATGCCCCCGTCGGTCGCCACGCCCGAGCTTCGCTTCCCGGTCGACGACACGCGCAAGTTCGCGGTGGTCGACGAAGTCGCGGCGCGCCTCGCCGCCGATGGCGCGACGGTCGACACCACCGACGGCGTGCGGGTCAAGACCGACGACGGTTGGTGGCTGCTGCGCGCATCCAACACCCAGGACGTCCTCGTCGCCCGCGCCGAAGCGGCCGATCAGGCTGGACTCGATCGGTTGGTCGAGGCAATTAATCGGCAATTGGTTGCAAGCGGGATCGACGCGGTCGAAATCGCTCACTGACATCCCTTCGAAACGAGGAAATTCCCATGCGTAAGTTCATCCTGGCGTCGTCACTGTTGATCAGCCTCTCGACCCCTCTCGCTGCGGCCGCGCCTGCCAAGCCCGCCGCCGCCGCCCCCGCCAGTTCGGGGATCAGCAAGGACGTGCAATGCTTCATCCTGTTCGCTTCCGCGGTCGGTAATGCCAAGGACGAAGCCACCGCCAAGCCGGCGACGATCGGCCTTGCGTTTTACCTCGGCAAGATCACCCGTGGCGCCCCCGCGCTCAACCTGCTTGAGGCGGTCAGGCAGGAATCGAAGGTCATCCAGGCCGGCAAACCGCAGGAAATCGGCAAGGCGTGCGAGCAGGAATTCTCCGCCCGCATGGCGGCCGTCGACGCGATGGGCAAGGCGCTGTCCTCGGGCAAATAAGTTATGCCGCCATCAGACTGATCAGGGCTGTCTCGCAATTGAGATCGAGTCGCCGCCATTCAGACTCGATGATCGCGTAGACGCTTCCTCATCAGGGGGTGCTGGACATGCGCGATATGCTTCGGTCGAAAAACATGTGGTGGTTGGCCGGCGCATTGCTGGTCGGGCTCGGGCTGGCGACGGCGCGCGCCGTGCGATCCGATCTCGATTTCGATCCGTGGGACGATCACTACTACGGCTGACGAAACGCTGGTGACGACCGGCCCCGGGCTGGGCTATCGTATGCTTATGGCCGACACTGACGCACTCAACCAGCAGTTCAAACGCTTCGACCAGGTCGAAAAAGCGCACGCTTATCGCCTGGCGGAAAATGCCGACGACCAGTTCGACGACGATTATCAGATCGCCACGCTCGACTTGGGCCAGTTCCTCCACGGCGACGAAGCGCAAAAGGCCCGTTTCGCCGACCAGTTCGCCACCGCGCTCAAGGACATCGGCTTCGCGGTGCTGGTCGGCCACGGGGTCGACCCGGCGTTGTACGACGCAATGCACGACGGCGTGATCGACCTGTTCACCGCAACCTCGCTGGCCGACAAGATGGGCTTCCGCGCCGCGCGCCACGGATCGGTCAGTCAGGGTTATTTCCCGATTGAGCAGACCAGCGAGATCCATCCCGATCTGGTCGAAGGCTGGGTCTGGTGCCGCCGCGCGTTCGACATTCCCCAGGCTGGCGACGCCGCGCCCGCCCCGTCCGCTTTCTGGCCGCGCCCGCAGGATGAGCCGCTTTTCCGCGTATTGGTCGAAGCGCATGAGCCATTGTTCAAGCCGATCATGCAGGCGATCCTGCAAGGTCTCGGCTGCGACCCGCATTGCTATGACGCCAAATTGACCGCCACTAATTTCGGGATGCGGCTCAATTACTATCCGCCAATGTCCGCCGACCAGGACAGGTCGGGCGCGGGCCGCCTGCTCGGGCATGAGGATGTCGATTTGTTCACGATGCTCCCGGCGTCGCGGGTCGACGGGCTCCAGGTGTGGAATCACCACAGCGGCAAATGGGTGCGCCTCCACCCGCCCACCGGGTCGATCATCATCAACAGCGGCGATTATCTCCAGCGGATCACCAACGACATCATCCCCTCGACCACCCACCGCGTCGGCAAGCCGGTCGACCGATCGCACCGCGGCCAGCCGCGCGTATCGTTCCCGATCGCTGTCTACGTATGGGAGGATGAACTGCTCGAGGTGCTGCCCGGCCTCGGCGAGCCCAAATATCCGCCGGTCAAGGCAATCCAGTTTCACACCCGCAGCACCAGCAAGTTCTACGGCGAGGATTATGCCGTCGACGGCGACTGATCAGTCGTCCTCATCTTCATATCCGACCAGGTTGAGTTCACGCGCCTTGACCTGGTGGAGCATGCACCAATGCTTGAGCGCATCCTCCCGCCCGTGCGTGATCCACACTTCCTTTGGTGCCACCTCGCGGATCGTGCGGGTCAGTTCCTCCCAGTCCGAATGGTCGGAGATGACCAACGGTAGCTCGACATTCTTTTGCCGCGCGCGCTGGCGGATGCGCATCCAGCCGCTGGCCATGGCGGTGATCGGGTCAGGTAAGCGGCGCGACCAGCGGTCGTTGAGTGCGGAGGGCGGGCAGATCACGATATGCCCCGCCATCTCCTCCTTCTTCGCCCCCGTCGCTGGCCGGAGTTCACCGAGCGGGACTCCCAGCTCCTCGTACAGATTGCACAACCGCTCCATCGCCCCGTGATAGTAAATCGGCGCGTGATGACCCCGCGCCCGCAACTCGGCGATCACCCGCTGCGCCTTGCCCAATGCATAAGCCCCGACCAACACGCACCGTTCGGGCTCGGCGTGCAGCCGGTGGATCAACCGGTCGATTTCGCTCCCCGTGTCGGGATGATGGAACACCGGCAGCCCGAACGTCGCCTCGGTGATGAAGATGTCGCACGGCGTCACCACGAACGGCGCGCAGGTCGGGTCGGGCCGGCGTTTGTAATCGCCCGACACGACCACCCGCTCGCCGCGATAGTCGAGAATGATCTGCGCCGATCCAAGCACATGCCCGGCGGGGACGAAGCTGACATCGACCTCGCCGACCCGCACCGTCTCGCCATAATCGACCGGCTGGGCATTCTGCTGGCCGTAACGCACCCCCATGATCGCCAACGTTTCGGGGGTCGCCCACACCGCCCCGTGCCCGCCGCGCGCATGGTCGGCATGGCCGTGGGTCACCAAAGCCTTGTCCTTGGGCTGCGACGGATCGACCCACGCATCGGCAGGTTTGACGTAGATGCCTTCGGGAAAAGGCTCGATCCATGAACCGAGGCGGGCCATATGTCGTTACTACCAAATTATGCCCCAATCGTTCCACCTCCCCGCAGTCATTTCCGACTGGTTCGCAAAACGTGGCTGGGCGCCGCGGCGGCATCAGCTCGAAATGCTCGATGCCGCGCGCGCCGGGGATCACACCCTGCTGGTCGCCGCGACCGGTGCCGGCAAGACGCTGGCCGGCTTCCTCCCGACCCTGGTCGACCTCATCGAGCACCCGAGCGAAGGCCTCCACACGCTCTACGTCTCGCCGCTCAAGGCGCTCGCGGTCGACGTCCAGCGCAATTTGATGACGCCGATCGAGGAAATGGGCTTGCCGATCCGGGTCGAGACCCGCAGCGGCGACACGCCGTCCGATCGCAAGGCCCGCCAGCGCGCGCGCCCGCCGCACATGCTGCTGACGACGCCCGAAAGCCTCAGCCTGCTGCTCAGTTACCCCGATAGCGACCAGATGTTCGCCGGATTGAAGACCGTGGTGATCGACGAAATCCACGCCTTCGCGCGCGAGAAACGCGGCGATTTGCTCAGCCTCGCGCTCGCCCGGCTGCAGTATCTCGCCCCCGGCATGCGCCGCGTCGGCCTCAGCGCCACCATCGCCGACCCCGAGGCATATCAGGGCTGGCTCGCCCCCGACGCCGATTATGAAGCGGTCCGGCTGGTGATCGGCGATCCCGGCGCCGATCCCGACCTTTCGATCCTGATCCCCGAGGGCCGCGTCCCGTGGTCGGGCCACTCGGGCCGCTACGCCGCGAAACAGGTGATGGAGCTGGTCGAGGCGCACCAGACCACGCTCATCTTCTGTAACACCCGCAGCCTTGCCGAGCTGATCTTCCAGGATCTTTGGAAGGCGAACGACCAGCAATTGCCGATCGGCATTCACCACGGCAGCCTCGCATTGGAAGCCCGCCGCAAGGTCGAGGCCGCGATGGGCGACGGCCGCCTGCGTGCATTGGTCGCCACCGCCAGCCTCGACCTCGGCATTGACTGGGGCAACGTCGATCTCGTCATCCAGATGGGTGCCCCAAAGGGCAGTTCGCGGCTGTTGCAGCGGATCGGCCGCGCCAACCACAGGCTTGACGAGCCATCGCGCGGCATGGTCGTCCCCGGCAACCGCTTCGAATATCTCGAGGCCCGCGCCGCGCTCGACGCGGTCAACGCACGCGAGCTCGACCCCGACATCTTCCGCCCCGGCGCGCTCGATGTCCTCGCCCAGCATATCCTCGGAATCGCTTGCGCCGGACCGTTCGAGGAAGTCGAACTGCTCGCCGAAATCCGCTCCGCCGCGCCCTATGCCGGGCTGACCGAGGAGGTCTGGCGGCGCGTGCTCGAGTTCATCTCGACCGGTGGCTATTCGCTTCGCGCCTACGACAAATTCCGCCGCCTGGTCGAGCTATCGCCCGGCCGCTGGCGGATCACCAAGCCGCAAGTCGCCGCGCAGCACCGCCTCAACGCCGGCGTCATTGTCGACAATCCAATGATGGATATCCGCTTCGCCAACGGGCGAGCGCTGGGCAAGGTCGAGGAAGGGTTTGCCTCCACCTTGGTCATTGGCGACTTCATCTTTTTCGCCGGGCTCAGCCTTGAGGTGATGCGGTTCAAGGATAGCGACATCACCGTCCGCGCTTCATCCAAACCCGGACGCCTGGTGACCTACGGCGGGCAGCGGATGAGCATGTCGACCCACCTCGCCGAACGGGTGCGCGGCTTCCTCGCCGACGACCGCGACTGGCACCGCTTCCCCGACGATGTCCGCGAATGGCTCGAAGTGCAAAAACGCCGTTCGATCCTCCCCCAGCCGGGCGAATTGCTGGTCGAAACCTTTCCCCACGAAGGGCGCCACTTCATGGTCGTCTACAGCTTCGAAGGCTGGAACGCGCACCAGTCGCTCGGCATGCTGCTGACCAAGCGAATGGAAACCGCCGGCCTCAAGCCACTCGGCTTCGTCGCCAACGATTATGGCATCGCGACCTACAGCCTTGAGCCGGTGACCGACCCCAAGCCATTATTCTCGCCCGATATCCTCGAACAGGAATTCGTCGAATGGGTCGAGCAGTCGCACCTCCTCAAGCGCGCCTTCCGCGAAGTGGCGGTGATCGGCGGGCTGGTCGAGCGCCACCACCCAGGCAAGAAGAAGAGCGGCAAGCAAGTCACCTTTTCGACCGACCTGATCTACGACGTCCTGCGCAAATATGAGCCCGGCCACTTGCTGCTCACCGCCGCCTGGGACGACGCCCGCGCGCGGATGACCGAGCTTGGCCGCCTCGCCCGGCTGGTCGATCGCGCCGCCGCGACGATGGTCCATGTCGCTGCCAGCCGGGTCACGCCATTGGCCGTCCCGCTAATGGTCGTGATCGGCCGCGAATCGCTGCCGCCGGGGATGGCCGACGAGGCGTTGCTGATCGAGGCCGAGGCGCTGGCCGAGGAAGCAATGCGGATCGACTAGCCGCGCGATAGTCGCCATGCTGCTGCAATGAAGCCGATTTTTCTCGTCGCTTTGTTACCGCTCGCGCTCGGCGGCTGCGTCGTCGCCGCCGCGCGCACCGCGGTCGATATCGTCACCTTGCCGGTCAAGGTCGTCGCCAAGGGCGTCGATCTCGCCACCACCAGCCAGTCCGAAGCGGACGAAAATCGCGGCCGCGCGCTGCGCAAGGCGGAGGAAGCCGCGGGCAAGCAGCAGCGCGCGTGGGAGAAATCGTGCAAGAAGGCGACCGACCGCAGCGAGCCGTGCCCGCCGCGCCCGGATCCGCTAACCCCGACCGACTAGCGCTTGGCCTTCGCCAGGCGCGCGATCTCATAGAGGAAGTCGGTGTAGACGATCGCCTGCTCGTCGAACCCGGCAACCTTGGGGTTGCTGCTTTCGACCAGGAACCATTCGTTGGGCGCGTGCGCACCGCCGCCGCGCCCGGCACCGAACTGTCCCGCCGCCATCCGCAGTGGCGGCCCGGTGAATACCACCCCCGGCCAGCTTCCCGCCGATCGCGCCGACAGATTATTGGCGATCCTGGCCTGGTTCAGCGTCGCCTGCTCGGCCTTGATCAGCATGCTGTTCTCGTCGGTCTGGTTGGGGCCGTACCCGCCGCTGACATTGACCTCGATATCGCCGAAGCCGCGCTTGGCGAGGTGCGCCTTCAATTTCGCCACCGCCTCATCCTTGGTCATGTCGGGCACCAGCCGCAAATCGATCTTGGCTTCGGCCCGGCCCGGCAGCACGGTCTTGCCACCCGGCCCCATATAGCCGCTGACCAGCCCCTGGATATTGACCGTCGGCTGCTCCGCCAAACGGTACGACGCGGTCAGATAATCCTCATCCTTGTACCAATGCTTGATCCCGAGCGTCTTTAAGTCGTCGGCCTCATTGCCCGCCGCGACGTCGGCCTTGATCAATTCCCTTTGCCTTGGGGTCAGCGGCTTCACATTCTCGAACCAGCCGTCGATCGCGGGGGTATGGCCATCGTCCGCCACCAGCGTGTTGAGCGCCTTGATCAAATGCCACGCCGGGCTGTCGACGTTCGCCATCAGCGACGAGTGGATATCCTTGTTCGGCCCGCGGCCCCATCGCTCGCCGCTCGAGATCAGCTGCAATTCGACCGCGCCCTTCGCGCCGAGCAGCAAAGTCACCTGCCCGTCGACCGACTGGCCCGCCGACGGGATGATGATCCCGACCGCTTTCTCCAGCGCCGCCTTGACCTCTGGCTGGGTGACGATTTGCGAGAAATGGGTCGAGGCAATTTCTTCTTCGCCCTCGGCGACGAACACCAGGTTGACCGGCAGCTTGGTGCCCGTTGCCCTGAACGCCCGCAGCGCCGACAGGAACGCCGTTTCGGGCCCCTTCTGGTTGACCGCGCCGCGCCCGATCAGCGCCTTGCCTTCACCCGGCCGGTCGACGATCCGGCCTTCCAATGGCGGCGAGCTCCATTCGGCGGGGTCGTAATGCTTGACGTCGTACATGAAGTAGATCGCCAGCGTGTCCTTGGCGCCCGCGTCGAGCGTCGCGAACACCCCCGGCACGCCGTCGGTCTTGATGATCCTGGCCTGCTGGAAGCCCGCGTCGAGCACCAATTGGCGCATATATTCGGCGCCCTCTTGGTGATTGATCCCCATGTTGGCGATGGTCGGCAGCTTGATCCAGCCGCGCAGCCGCTCGATCGCCGCGGCATGATCGGCGCGGATCGCCGCGGCCACCTTGTCGCGCCCCGGATCGCCCGGCTTCGCCGCCACTGGCCCCGCCAACGTCAGCGCAAGCGCGGTGAAAGTCCCCATCAGCAAGGTCGATTTGATCGTCATGGTGCACCCCTGTCCACGAATCGTGATTTCCCAACACTGGACGGCGGACAGGACAACGTCCAGTGACCGGGCGATGCGATACTTCCTGGATACCGAATTCGACGGCGTTGGCGGACGACTGATCAGCCTTGCCTTGGTGCCCGAGGATGGCGGCGAGGAGTTCTATGTCGTGATCGCCGGCGAGGCCAACGAGGAGTGGGTCCAGCGCCACGTCATGCCCTACCTCGACACCGTCCCCGAGCCGCTGCGCTCACCCCATCTCAGCCGCCGCGACGCCGCCGAAATGGTCTCGCAATGGCTGGCCCACGACGACCGGATCGAGATTGTCGCCGACTGGCCCGAGGACATCGCTCAATTCTCGATGCTGCTGGTGACCGCGCCCGGCGACATGGTGGCGATGCACCCGCTGACTTTCCGGCTGGTGCGGATCGGCGGCTTCTCCTGCGCCGCCAACAGCGAAGTCCCCCACAACGCCCTCCACGACGCCCGCGCTTTGCGTAAGCATCTGCTGGCGCTGGAGCCCTAGGAAGCGATTTCACGCAAAATGCTTTCTTTGCTCCGTGCTTGAATTGCCGGCTTTCGCCGGTTCGTTTCACGCGGTAGAGCCGACCCATGGTTCCCTTTTCGTTCGCCGGTCAGTCCTTTGCCGCAAGCCTCGATGGCGCGCTCTATTGGCCGCGCCACAACGCCTTGCTCGTCGCCGATTTGCATCTCGAAAAAGCCAGCTGGTTCGCGCGGCTCGGGCAGATGCTCCCGCCCTACGATTCGCTCGCCACCCTCCAGGCGGTCGAACGCCAGGTCGAGGCGAGCGGCGCGACCGCGCTATATTGCCTCGGCGACAGTTTCCACGACCGCTTCGGCTGCGACCGCCTGCCCGATGACGCGCGCGCACTGCTGACGTCAATGACCGCGCGGCTCGACTGGGTGTGGATCACCGGCAACCATGACGCCGGTTTCGTCGATCATTGCGGCGGGCGGATCGAGCCGGAGCTGGAACTCGACGGGATCATCCTTCGTCACGAGGCCGACCCCACTGACCCGCGCCCCGAAATGTCGGGCCATTTCCACCCCAAGCTGCGGCTCAACCTCAAGGGCCGCCACGTCTCGCGGCGCTGCTTCGTCGCCAGCGCGACCAAGCTCATCCTCCCCGCCTTCGGCTCACTCACCGGCGGCCTCGACGCGCATCATCCGGAGATCTTGCGCAAAGTCGGCCCCGGCGCGGCGGCGCTGGTCCCGGTCACCGACCGCCTGCTGCGATTCCCGATCGCGGCTTAGGCCAGTCTCGCCCGGATCATCCCGCGCACCATGTTCCCGATCAGGAAACCGCCCGCGAGATCGTCGACGGTCAGGTCGGCCTCCACCGCCTTGCCTTCATCGATCAACTTCGCCCGCAGCAATCCCGGCATCAGCCCGCGCGCGATCGGCGGGGTGAGATATTTGCCGTCACGCTCGACGAAGATGCTGCTGAAGCTGCCCTCGGTCAGCCGCCCGTCGGGGTCGACGAACACGGTCTCATACTTGCCCCCGTCGCGCCGTGCCGCCTCCATGAAGGCGCGCGCGGTCGACTTGATACTCAGGCGAATATCGTCGGTCTCGACCGGCAGCGGCCGCACTGCAACCTCCACCGGCTGGGCCGGCGTCTCGGGGATCGGTTTCAACTCAATCGCCATCGATCCCTTGGGGGACAGCAACAGCCGCAGCATCGCCGGCTCGACCCGGCGAAAAGTCGCGGCCTGCAACTCGTTGCGCGCCGAATGGCGATTGAATGGAAAATCAAACCGCACCGCCGACGCATCGAGCCGGTCGAGGTGCCGGTCGAGCTCGGCGATTCCCACCTCGGGGTCGAACCGCATCGTCTCGATCAGGTCGAATGCATTGCCGTCAGAAGCCACGAATTTCCCTTTAAGCAAACATTCAGCCCATTCATCCTCCACCACGCTATCGACCACAAGCCCCGACCCGAGCCCCAATCGCGCAATACTTGAATTTTCCTCGATCTCGAGCGTCCGGATGAGCACATTGAACGCCGCATCGCCGTTCGGATCGATCCACCCCATCGATCCGGTATAAACCCCCCTCGGCTCGGGCTCGAGTGCCCTGAGCGCCGCCATTGCCGCCATCTTGGGCGCCCCGGTGATCGACCCGCACGGGAATAACGTCTCCAACACGCCCACCGCGTCTACGCCCTCGCGCAAGGTCGCGGTCACCCGACTCACCAGTTGGTGCACCGTCGGGAAGCTCTCGACCACGAACAAATCGGGCACCGCGACGCTCCCCGCCTCCGCCACCCGCGCCAAATCGTTGCGTAACAGGTCGACGATCATCAGATTCTCCGCGCGCTGCTTCGGGTCGGCGGCGAGCGCTTCGGCTTCGGCGCGGTCGGCCTCGGGGTCGGCGCGGCGCGGCGCGGTGCCCTTCATCGGCTTGGCCTCGATCTGGCCCTTGCTCAGCCGGAAGAATTGCTCGGGGCTGAGCGACAGCAACCACCCGCCGGGATGCCGCACCACCCCGCCCCAGCCCGCGTTCGAGCGGCGGCGCATCTGCGCATAGGCATCGATCGGCAAGCCTACGAACGCCACGTCGCAGCCAAAGGTCAGGTTCGCCTGGTAGAAATCCCCCGCGAACAGATGTTCCTTCACCCGGGTCGCGGCGGCGAGATACTCCGCGCGCTCGACCCGCGGCTTGGGCGCCCCGATCCACGCTCCCGCCGGGTCGCCAAACGCGCGCCCGTCGACCTCGCGAAACCCCTCGAACAAGCCGAACCACAGCAATGGCGTCGCCCCCAGCCGCCGCTCGTGACCCCGCAACCTGTCCTCCAGCGCATAGCCGGCGTCGTACGACACCCATCCCGCCGCATGCTTTCCGCTCGCCACCGCGCCCCGCAACTGCGCCAGCGCGGGGCCGATCTCGCCCGCCGACCGCGCGACAATCTCCCCTACCGGCGCTTCATACAGCCGACCGGGGGCGCCATCCGCACGGGCATCGTCGAACAGGATGAATGGGCTTGTCATTCACGCTCCATTGACCGCAGCCTGCGCCCCCGTAAAGTCGCGCGATGCGCACCCTCATCCTTAGCCTCGCCGCCCTCGCCGTTTCCGGCCAGGCATCCGCCCAATCGATCGACCCCGCCACCAAGGCGCGGATCGACCGGATCCTCAAGGCAACGCCCTTGATCGACGGTCACAATGATATCGCCGAGCAACTCGCCGAGGGCCACCAGTCGAGCATCGCCAACCTCGCCAGCGGCACCGCCGCCTGGCCTGATCACCCGCTGATGACCGACATGGCCCGCCTCCACGCCGGCCGCGTCGGGGCGCAATTCTGGTCGGTCTATATCGACGGGACATTCAAGGGCGACGAGGCGATCCGCAAGACCATCGAGCAGATCGACATCGTCGACCGGATGATCGCGTCCTATCCCAACGACCTCGAACGCGCGCTGACCGCCGCCGACGTCGTCCGCATCCACAAGGCCGGGCGGATCGCCTCCTTGATCGGGATCGAGGGCGGGCGGCAGATTGGCGCCAGCCTGCCCGCGCTGCGCCAGTTCTACCGCCTCGGCGCGCGCTACATGACATTGACCCACAACCAGACCACCGAATGGGCCGACAGCGCGACCGACGATCCCAAGTGGAACGGCCTGTCGCCATTCGGCCTCAAGGTCGTCGCCGAGATGAACCGCCTCGGCATGCTGGTCGATTTGAGCCATGTCTCGCCTGAGGTGATGCGCCAGGCGATTGCCGCCAGCCGCGCCCCGGTGATCTTCTCCCACAGTTCCGCCCGCGCGCTCAACGATCATCCGCGCAACGTCCCCGACGATGTACTTCGCCTGCTCCCCGCCAATGGCGGCGTGGTGATGGTCAATTGGGTGCCGACATTCCTGTCGCCCGCGCGGCTGACCTACGAATCACTCAAATCGGCCGAGGAAGCACGCTTGAAGACGATCATCCGCAATGACACCAAGGCAGTCGCGGCGGGCGTCAAGTCGTGGGAGGCCGCGCACCCCCCGCCCCCGGTCACGGTCACGGACGTCGCCGACCATATCGACCATGTCGTTGCCATCGCCGGTCACGACCATGTCGGGATCGGCGCCGACCTCGACGGCATCCCCACGACTCCGACCGGGCTCGAAGGGGTCGAAACCTATCCCATCCTGTTCGCCGAGCTGATCCGCCGCGGCTGGAGCGACAAGGATCTCGCCAAGCTCGCCGGCGGCAATGTCCTGCGCGCCTTGCGCGGCGCCGAAGCCACCGCCGCCTCGCTCAAGGCCCAGCCCGCGGCGATGGACAAGCTGCCGCCCACGCCATAGGCGCTGCCCGCATGTCCCAGCCGCCCCTCCGCGCCGCGATCATCCCGGTCACCCCGCTGCAGCAGAATTGCAGCCTGATCTGGTGCACCGAGACGATGCTCGGCGCGTTGGTCGATCCCGGCGGCGACTTGCCCAAGCTCAAGGCCGCGGTCGCCCACCACGGGGTCACGCTCGAGAAAATCCTCCTCACCCACGGCCACATCGACCATTGCGGATCGGCCGGGATCCTCGCCGCCGAGCTCGACCTCAAGATCGAAGGCCCGCACATCGACGATCTGTTCTGGATCGACCGCCTCGCCGAGGATGGCGCCAAGTACGGCGTGCCGGGACAGCCGTTCGTCTCCGACCGCTGGCTGGTCGACGGCGACACCGTGACCGTCGGCAGGCTGACCTTCAACGTCCGCCACTGCCCGGGCCACACCCCCGGCCACGTCGTCTTCCACCATCCCGAATCGAAACTCGCGATCGTCGGCGACGTGATATTCCAGGGCTCGATCGGTCGCACCGATTTCCCGCGCGGCAATCACCAGGATCTGCTCGACGCGATCACCCAGCGCCTCTGGCCGATGGGCGGCGACACCGCCTTCATCCCCGGCCACGGCCAGATGTCGACCTTCGCCCACGAGCGCGCCACCAACCCGTTCGTCGCCGATCGCGTGCTGGCGGCAGGTTAGTAATCGTGCTCACGCCAAGCTTGACTCGGTTAGCGCGCAACCGCAGTCCGGTGCGGCAATGTTGCGTTTCGTAAATCAGGGGGAATTCATGACCTATAAAATCGCTGCCGCTTCACTGTGGCTGATGGCCACGCCGCTCGCCGCCCAGACGACCGTCGTCCAGCCGGTGGCCATTGCCCCGGCGCAGAATGTCACCGTCGTCCCGCAGGCAGTGACCGGCAATGTGCTGCGCGCCGGCTCGGCGGTTCCGGTCGCTTTGTCCGAATTTCTGACCACCAAGGGCAAGACCCTCAAGGTCGGCCAGCTGGTTCGCCTCGAAGTCGCGCAGGACGTCATGCTCAACGGGCGCCTCGTCATCCCGGCACGAAGCCCGGTCGAAGGCGTGCTGACCGAAGTCCGCAACAAGGGCATGTGGGGCAAGTCGGGCGCGATCCATGTCCACATCAATTCGGTCAACATCAACGGCACCGTGATCCGCCTGCGCGGCGACATGGATACCCGTGGCGAGACCGGGACGGCCGGCGTTGTCGGCGCAATTGTCATCTTGCCCGTGGCAGGATTTTTCGTGACCGGTACCAGCGCGGAAATGCCGCTCAACATGCCCGGCCGCGCCTTCCTCGATCAGGACATCGCGCTTCCGCCAGCCTGATTTCAGCGGCGGGGAGCAACGTAATTTCGATCCATTAGCCCGGTGGCCTCGGCCGCCGGGCGATGGCACCGACCGCGACTCGGCCACCGCCAATTTTGACATTTTGCAGCTCGAAGCGCAGAATTGCCTCATGAAAAAGCCCGCGCAACAATCCTCGATCGACCAGGATACAGCGTTATTGAAACGCGAACTGGAAGCCGGACTGGCGTCGGGTGTCGGCAAACGCACCCCGGCGCAGATCCGCGCAGACTTCCGCAGGGCTCGTGAAGCGGCTTGAACTAAGCGTTGCCTCTGACGCCGATCTGTTTGACATTCTCGCCTACGGAACTGCGGTACATGGCGAAATTGCGAGCGATGCTTATTACGCCGGACTGATCAAAACTTTCGGCTTCTTGTGCCAGAATGCCGAAGCCGGCCAGGTCGATGATACCAGTGGTCTTGGCCTTCGCCGCTGGCGCTTTCGCCAACATCGGATTTTTTATCGGGTCGATGAAGATTCGATACTGATCGTTCGCGTCTTCCACGTTGCGTCGGATGCGGTGCGGCGACTGACTGACTGAGGCGCAACATATCCCGGTGAGGCGCTTGCGTCTCCGCTCCATTTCGCTATAGGGCGCACTCGTTCGCGACGATCCGGCCGCCGCCTTGGGGTTCTCCTCGATGAGCTGGGCGAGGGTAGTCGCCAATTTTTTTGTTAATTAGAGCACAGGTGCCGCGATGGCTGTTCCCAAAAGAAAAACTTCGCCTTCGAAGCGCAACATGCGCCGCAGCCATCACGCGCTGAGCCCGGCCAGCTTCCAGGAATGCCCGAATTGCGGCGAACTCAAGCGGCCGCACAATCTATGCTCCGCCTGCGGCCATTACAACGGCCGCGAGATCATCTCGACGGAAGCCTGAGCGGTCGTTGGGTGAAGGGCCCCAGGCCATGACTTCCCCGCGAATCGCCTCCAACGCCATGGCCAAGGCCGTGAACACCAACCCGCGCATCGCGGTGGACGCGATGGCCAAGGCCGTGAACACCAGCCCGCGCATCGCGATCGACGCGATGGGCGGCGACATCGGGCCGGCGGTGATCATCGCCGGCATGTCCATGGCGCGGCGCAAGAACAGCGATCTTCGGTTCGAGCTCTACGGCGACGAGTCGCTGATCAAGCCCGAGCTGGCCAAGCATGATGGCCTGACCGGCGCGGTCAACGTCCACCACACCACCGACTTCATCCAGGGTAGCGAGAAACCGAGCCAGGCGATTCGCCGCGCCAAGACCACCTCGATGGGCATGGCGATCAACGCGGTGAAGGACGGGCTTGCCGACGCCGCTTTGTCGGCCGGCAACACCGGCGCGCTGATGGCCATCGCCAAGCTCGCGCTGCGCACCATGCCGGGGATCGATCGTCCCGCGCTCGCCGCCTTGCTGCCGACGCTGGGCGACAATGACCTCGTCATGCTCGATCTCGGCGCCAATACCGAATGCGACGCGCAAAACCTCGTCCAGTTCGCGGTGATGGGCGCAGCTTATGCCCGGACCGCGCTGACGATCGACAAGCCGCGCGTCAAATTGCTCAACATCGGCACCGAGGAATTGAAAGGCACCGGCGAGTTGAAGGAAGCCGCCGCGATGCTGCGCGAGGCCGATTACCTCCCGTTCAGTTTCATCGGCTTCACCGAGGGCGACCAATTGTCGCGCGGCGAAGTCGATGTCGTAGTGACCGACGGCTTCTCGGGCAATATCGCGCTCAAGACTGCCGAGGGCACCGCACGGTTCGTCACCGACCTGCTGCGCCGCGCCTTTACCAGCTCGTTCCGGTCCAAAGCCGGTTTCGCATTGTCCAAGCCCGCGCTGCACATGCTCAAGGTCCATCTCGACCCCAATAATCACAATGGCGCGGTTTTTCTGGGCCTTAACGGGCTGGTGGTGAAGAGCCACGGCAGCGCCACGCCCAAGGGCGTCGCCAATGCGATCGAGGTCACCGCGCGGATGATCGGCAACGACATCACCCGCAAGATCGGCGACGATCTCGACAATTTCCGCGCCCACGCGTTCAGCGACGCCGCCTCCAAGTGACGTTGCGCTCGGTCATCTCCGGGACCGGATCGGCGCTCCCCAAACGCTGCGTTACCAATGCCGAACTGGCCGAGACCGTCGACACCACTGACGAATGGATCGTCGAGCGCACCGGGATCCGCAGCCGCTACATTGCCGATTCGACCGAGACCACCGCCAGCCTCGCCACCGACGCCTGCCGCCGCGCGCTCGACGCCGCTGGCATCGCCGCCGCCGACATCGGCCTGATTGTCCTCGCCACCGCCACCCCCGACCAGACCTTTCCTTCCTCGGCGACCAAGGTCCAGGCCGCGCTCGGCATCGACGATTGCATCGCGTTCGACGTCCACGCGGTGTGCACCGGCTTCCTCTACGCGCTGTCGGTCGCCGACTCGATGCTCCGCTCGGGCGCCGCAACCAGCGCCCTCGTGATCGGGTCGGAAACCTTCAGCCGGATCCTCGACTGGGACGATCGCGGCACCTGCGTGCTGTTCGGCGACGGCGCTGGCGCCTTGGTCCTCAGGGCCGAAGATGGCGACCGCGGCATCCTCGCGACCCGGCTCCACGCCGACGGCCGCCACAATGAATTGCTCTACGTCGACGGCGGCCCCTCGACCACCGGCACCGTTGGCAAACTCCGCATGAAGGGCCGCGAAGTGTTTCGCCACGCGGTCAAGAACCTCGCCGACGTGCTCAAGGAAGTGCTCGCCGCCGCCGACCTCACCCCGGCCGACGTCGACTGGGTCGTCCCGCACCAGGCCAATGCCCGAATCCTCGACGCCACCGCCAAAAAGCTCGACCTCCCTCCGGAAAAAGTCGTCGTCACGGTCGATCGCCACGCCAACACCTCTGCCGCCTCGGTTCCGCTCGCGCTCGATACGGCGGTGCGCGACGGGCGGATCAAGCGCGGCGACCTGATCGTGCTCGAGGCGATGGGTGGGGGTTTCACCTGGGGCGCGGCCGCCGTAAGGTATTAACAGACTTGCGAGTCGGTCGGATTGAAGTTCGGCAACTTTTTGGTTAAGTTGGCTAAATTCAGGGCGGGGGCGCCCGCTCGGTGGAGGGGATGATGATGGCAGATGCGGGTGGTTCGCGCGGCGATGGGCTCCATATGGCGACGCTGACCCGTGCCGATTTGTCGGACATCGTCCACCGCAAGCTCGGCCTGTCGCGCGCCGAAAGTGCAAGCATGGTCGAACGCATGCTCTATCACATGTGCCACACCTTGGCGGAGGGCCATAACGTCAAGATTTCGGGCTTCGGCAGCTTTATCTTGCGCGACAAGGGCGAACGCGTCGGCCGCAATCCCAAGACCGGGATCGAAGTGCCGATCGCGCCGCGGCGGGTAATGACCTTCCGGGCCAGCCAGATCATGCGCGACAAGGTCGCCAAGTAGGCCAGTGGCCACGCTCAAAGACCCCGGCGCGTTCAGGACGATCGGCGAATTGTCGGGCGAGCTTGGGGTTGCACAGCACATTCTTCGCTATTGGGAAATCAAGTTCCCGCAGCTGAAACCGCTGCAGCGCGCGGGCAACCGCCGTTATTATCGCCCGGCCGATACCGAGCTTGCCCGGCGGATCCACGATCTCCTGTCGAACCAGGGCTATACCATCCGCGGGGTGCAGAAACTGCTGGCGGTTCGCGGCGAGGTTCCAGCGGTCCCGATGACCCCACGACCAGTGATCCAGGAAACCGCTGCAGCAACCGGTTCACCGGTAGATTTCGACCGCCTCGTCGAGCTTCGCGACCGATTGGTCAGCGCGCTCGGCGAATAAGGTCGCGCGCACTCGCTGCAACGCAATCTCGAGCGGCACCCGCGATACCCTGACCTCCGGCGGAAACGCACTCAGTAACCGGGTCGGAAACGCGCTCGATAACATCACGAACAGCCCACGATCGCCCTGCCGCCGGATCAGCCGCCCGAACGCCTGGCCGAGTTTCGCCTTGACCATCCGGTCGTCATAGGCCGATCCGCCATTTGCCATCCGCCGCGCCGCATGAAGCACCGTCGGGCGCGGCCACGGCACCCGCTCCATCACCACCAGCCGCAACGATGTGCCCGGCACATCGACCCCGTCGCGCAACGCATCGGTGCCGAGCAACGACGCGCGCGGATCGTCGCGGAAGATATCGACCAGGGTCCCGGTATCGATCGGGTCGACATGCTGCGCCAGCAGCGGCAACCCCGCCCGCGCCAGTCGGTCGGCAATCCGCGCATGGACCGCGCGCAGCCGCTGGATCGCGGTGAACAATCCGAGCGTCCCGCCGTCCGCCGCCTCGATCAGCCGCGCATAGGCGCCCGACAGCGCTGCAATGTCGCCGCGCGGAATGTCGTTAACGATCAGCACCTCCGACTGCCCGGCATAATCGAACGGGCTCGCCGCCTCGAAATGCGCCGTCGGCCTGGCCAAATGCAGCGCCCCGGTTCGCGCCTCGGCGATCGGCCAATCCTCGCCCCCGCGCAGCGTCGCCGACGTCACCAGCACGCCATGCGCCGGCTCGAGCACTGCCTTGGCAAACGGCCGCGTCGGGTCGAGCCAGTGGCGCCGCAGCCCGATGTCATATTCGCGCCCCTCGACGCGGTCGATCGCCAGCCAGTCGACGAAATCGGGATCGACCGACCCCCCGATCCGCCCCAGCAACGCGATCCATGCGGCCAGCGTATCGCGCCGCCAGGTCAACCCGTTGATCGCGCCTTCGACCCGCGCTCGCGCCTGCGAATCGAGCCAATCGGGCGCATCCTCCAGGATCGCCTCGAGCCGCCGCCCCAGCGCGGCGAGCGGCTTGGCCAGCGCCTCCAGCGCCTCCATCGCCGCCGCCGATGCGTCGATCAACGCCCCGTCGGGGTCGGCCAGCTCGGTCTCCAGTCCGTAACCCGCCTCTTGCGCCTTGGCCCGGGCATAGACCGTGCCCCGCGCCTGGTGCAGCAATCGCTCGACCGGGCCGAACGGATCGCCCTCGGCCAGCCGCGCAATCCACCCGTCGCTAGGTAAGGCCCGCGCCGCCTCGATCGCCGCATCGAGCGCCTGATTGCCCTGCTCGTCATAGCTGCAAACATCCAAAAGCCGCGCGGCCAGGCCGCGTCTGCGGCCACGCGACTTGCCTTCGGGCCCGACGATCCAGCGCCGCATCTCGATCGCTTCCTGCCCCGTCAGCGCGACCGAAAAGGTCGAATCCGCGGCGTCGAACAGATGATGGCCCTCGTCGAATACGATCCGGGTCGGCGCGTCGGGCCGCGCGCGCGCGGCATTGACCATCACCAGCGCATGGTTGGCGATGACGATGTCGGCTTCGCGCCCGGCCCGCTCGGCGCGTTCGATGAAGCATTTGCGATAATGCGGGCAGCCGGCATAGACGCATTCCCCGCGCCGGTCGGTCAGCGCCGCCGCCCCGGCCCGCCGGAACAGGCTCGGCAACCAGCCGGGTAGGTCGCCGCCAACCATGTCGCCGTCCTTGGTGTAGGCCGCCCACCGCCCGACCAGATGCGCCAATATCGCCGCGCGTCCGGCGAATGCGCCCTGCATCGCATCTTCCAGGTTGAGCAGGCACAGATAATTTTCGCGCCCCTTGCGGATCACGATCTTGTGTTTGCGCTCGGTCGCGTCGGGGAATAATTTATGCCCCTCGCCGTCCAATTGCCGTTGCAGCGCCTTGGTGAAGGTCGACACCCACACCGCCCCGCCGGCCCGCTCGGCCCACAATGCGGCCGGCGCCAGATAGGCCAATGTCTTGCCGATCCCGGTCCCGGCTTCGGCGAGCAGCATGTTCGGCTCCCCCGCCGCCCGCCGTGGCGCAAAGATGCTCGCCGTCTCCGCCGCCATCGCCCGCTGCCCAAGCCGAGGTTCGGCCCCCGCCCCGGTCAGCGTCGCCAATTTCGCTTCCGCCTCAGCCCCCGACACGCTCACCGTTCGCGGTGGCGGTCGGTCGGATTGCTCCTCCCATTGCGGCAGGCGGGTGAACAGCATCCGCTCACCGCGTTCAGGCTGCACAACCCGCTCGGCAACGAATGGCGCCCACGCCCAGCCGAGCCGGTACAGTGATCCATTGACGGTCCACGCTCCCTCGCGCTCGGCCCATTCCTCCGCGCCCAGCCGATCGAGCAACGCCCCGGCAATCGCCAGCAGCACCCCAGCGGCATCGCGCTCGTCGCCCGGCGGTGGAATTCCGACCGCGCGCGCCATCCCGGCCACCGTCGGCACCGCAAACCGCGCCGGGTGAACGAAGGCGAACAGTTCGAGCAAATCGAGCCCCGACACGTCGGCATAGCCCAGCCGTTGCCCGACCAACGGGGCGTTGAGGATCACATGCGGCGTCTCCGCCAACCGCCGGATCGCCTCGCTCCTCGACGCTTCGCGCAGCACGCCGCCAGCCGCAATCCAGATCCCGGCATGGGTCGCGTGCAGCGCGGGGAGGGGGAGACTTGTCACCTTGACGAGATGATATAGTGAGAACGAAATAGCAACCGTTCCCAGGCGTAGGCCGGGGTCCAGGAGGCGTCGCAGAAGCCTTTTGTCGGCGCTCCCGGGTACCGCTCGGCCTGGACCTCGGCCTTCGCCGGGGAACAAGGCTTGCCTTCGCCAGTTCAAGACGCAACAGCGGCAACCATGACCGACCCCGCGCTCTCCGCCGCCGCACTAACCGCCAAGGCCTGGCCCTATGAGGAAGCGCGCAAGCTTCTCAAGCGCTACCCCGACGGCAAGCCAAACGCCGCCCCGATCCTGTTCGAAACCGGCTACGGCCCCTCGGGCCTGCCACACATCGGCACCTTCAACGAGGTCCTGCGCACCACCATGGTCCGCCATGCCTATGAGGAACTGACCGGCCAGCCGACCAGGCTGATTGCCTTCAGCGACGACATGGACGGGCTGCGCAAGGTGCCCGACAATTTGCCCGGGCAAGCTATGCTCACTGCGCACCTCGGTTTGCCGCTCACGAAAATCCCCGACCCGTTCGGTACCCACGACAGCTTCGCCGCGCACAATAACGCCATGCTGCGGCACTTTCTCGACCGCTTCGGCTTCGATTACGAGTTCGCCAGCTCGACCGAATATTACACGTCGGGCAAGTTCGACGACGCCATCCGCGGCGTGCTCGCCCAGTGGAACGCGATCCTCGGCGTCATGCTGCCGACCCTGCGCGAAGAACGCCGCCTGACCTACTCGCCGATCCTCCCGATCTCGCCGACCAGCGGCCGCGTGCTGCAAGTCCCGGTGCGCGTGGTCGACGCCGCCGCCGGCACCATCGCCTTCACCGACGAAGACGGCGCTGAAATCACCCAGTCCGCGCTCGGTGGCCGCGCCAAACTGCAGTGGAAGGTCGACTGGGCGATGCGCTGGGTCGCGCTCGGGGTCGATTATGAAATGGCCGGCAAGGATTTGATCGACTCGACCATCCAGTCGGGCAAGATCGCGCGCATCCTCGGCGGCCGCCCGCCGGAGGGTTTCAATTACGAGATGTTCCTCGACGAGAAAGGCGAAAAGATTTCCAAGTCGAAGGGCAACGGCCTGACCCTCGATCAATGGCTGACCTATGGCAGCGAGGAGAGCCTCGCTTTCTTCGCCTATCGCGAACCGCGCAAGGCCAAGTCGCTGCACATCGGCGTGATCCCCCGTGCGGTCGACGATTACCTCCAGTTCCGCGGCAATTACGCGGCGCAGGAGATCACGCAGAAGCTCGGCAATCCGGTCCACCACATCCACGGCGGCAAGGTCCCCGACGCGGCGCTCCCGCTGACCTACGGCCTGTTGCTAAACCTCGCCTCGCTCCCCGGCGTCGACAGCAAGGAAACCGCCTGGAAGTTCGTCCAGCGCTACGCCCCCGGCACCGCGCCCGAGACCGATCCCGAGCTCGACAATCTGATCGGCCTCGCGGTCAATTATGCGCGCGACTTCGTCGCCCCGACCCTCAAGCGCCGCGCGCCTGTCGGCCACGAGATTGCCGCGCTCAAGGAACTCGACGACGAACTCGCCAAGCTCGACCCCGCCACGCCCGGCGACGAAATCCAGAACATTATCTTCGAAATCGGCAAACACCACGCGTTCGAAACCCTGCGCCACTGGTTTCAGGCGCTCTACGAAACGCTCCTCGGCAGCCCCCAAGGCCCCCGCATGGGCAGCTTCATCGCGCTTTACGGCATCGCCAACAGCCGCCGCCTGATCGCCGAGGCGCTGGCCGGCGCATGAGCGGCGCGATGGCCGTGAACACCCACAGCGGACGATAGGATTGAGCTGCTCTGGACGTGCTACCAAGCGGTTCGAAAGGCAGCTGGATGATAACAAATAGTTAGACGGCCAGGATCCCGGCAGAAAGCAGGTTGGTGGCGGCGCTGCTAGGCGCGTGAGGACTCTATCAGCTGATCGCTGGGCTCTATTTCATTTTCGTCCGCCCAACTCTCCTACCTGAAGACCTGCGGGCCGCCGCGACTACGCTCGAGGCAGTCCACGCGGCCGCGCCTCGCATGGAAGCGTGGCTTGACTGGGTATTTGCCGTGATGGGGGGCCAGATGGCTGCGTCGGGCGTTCTCTTGCTGGGCGCGACCGTCGGCGTCTATCGAGGTCGCCGGCCCGACCGGATCGCGATAGCGGCTTATGGTGCTGCGGGGCTGCTGTCGGTCACGCTCATGAGCGGCGTGAATTTCGCACTGGAATCCGATTTTCGATGGTTTCTGGTCATGCCGGTCATTCTCTGGCTGACCGCGATGATTTTTCTCGGGCGGCAAGCTTTCGGCGACGCCTCCCAAAACTAGAGGACATAAAAATGGCCACTGTCGCAGGCAAAATCGGTGATGCGGAGGACGGCAATCTTGTCATTCGCCTGATCGCCCTGGAAAATATCATCGTTGCGCTGCTAGCCGATGGCCCGGAAAGTCAGTCGCGACTGGTACGCGATATGGCCAGCTACATTTCTCCGCGACCGGGCAAGACCCCGCATCGCCTGACGATCGAGGCGGCGCGCAACATGCTGGCGCTGGTCGAGCGCGCCGAACAGTATCGGAGCAAATCGGACTGAAGCCCTCCCTTGTCGGGCTAGGCGCAAACGAGCGAAAAAAAGGGCGCCGGGTTCTCGCCCGACGCCCGCTTTTTTCAAAGTTCCGGCGATCAGGCCAGGCGCAACTCCGCCTTGCGACGGCGGCGCAATGCCGCGCCCATGATCCCGAACCCGCCGAGCATCATTGCCCACGAAGCCGGCTCCGGCACGGCGCCAATCGAGTCGGTCTCGGTCAAATAGACGCGGTCGACCACGAAATCCTTGGCCGGGAAGCCGTTCGACGTGAAATTGAAAGTGAACGGGCCGGTGGTCGTTGCCACGAAGGAATTGAAGCCGCTGAACGTCTGCCAAGTCGTCACAGGAAGCGACGATGCCGTGAACGACGCGAACGGCGAGCCGTTGAGCATTGCCGTAAACGTCGCGCCATTGGCGTTGCTGTCGCCGTTGGCCGGTTTGAAAATGTCGAATCCGAACGTGTAGCTCGTACCGGCCAGCAACGTGACCGTTTGGCTGATCGACTGAGGGTTGGCGAAATCGGACACGAAATAGGCGCCGTAGCGGCCAGCCGCATCAGGTGAAGGATTACCCGGCGCATTGTCGGTCGGAATCGATTCGTTGAACGCTCCGGTGGGATAACCCGAGGCCTGGTTATAGGCGATTACGACTGGCAATGCCGATCCGGGACCACTGCTGCTCTCGCTGTTGGTCAGGGTCCAGCCCGAAAAGTTTCCAGTCTCAAAGCTGCCGTTGACCAACAGGTTCACCGTCGCCGATGCGGACGAGGCGGAAAAAGCCGCCGTCAACGCAACCAAAGCCAAGCCGTACTTCATGATCATCCCCCTTTTGCACACCCAGGTGCGACGGCTTTAAAATCCGCCATTCCAAGTCGTTTAACCTAAAATTAACGAAATCGCAATGATGAGGCGAGTCCCGCCTTGGGACGCCCGAAGGCTTGCGCCCTGGCCGCAGTCGCGACGTACCAACCCTTACCCGTTACCAAGCACGAACTTTACTGTCTGCTGTCCTCAGGAATCGAAAAACTGGGACGCTGAATGGTCACGCCGACGATCATGAGGCATACTCGATTTAGCTTCCAAAATAGGATTTCGTCTGCTTGGTTGGGCGCGGGCGAACCCGGTAGCCCGGGTTCTTTCGCATCTCTATCTAGCCAAGCGCCACTAGTTCGAAACCCTCCGCCACTGAGTCCAGGCGCTCTACGAAACCCTGCTAGGCTCCAGCCATGGCCCCCGCATGGTCAGCTTGATCGCGCTCTATGGGGTGGACAATAGCCGCCGCCTGATCGCCGAAGCGCTGGCCGACACCTGACCACCACAATCCGCCATTGCGGACCTCGCGGCTTGTGGTAGCTTTCGCACCGAACGGGGGTCGACATGCATATTCATCTGCCCAAGCCGGTACACGGCTGGCGCGCTTTCGCGGGTGAGGTCGGAATCATCGTCATTGCCATCCTGCTCGCGCTCGGCGCCGAGCAACTGGTCGAAAGCAATCACTGGAAGCATGAAGCCGAAAAGGGCCGCCACGCGATCGATCTCGAATTGTCGCATGCCGCCGGCGTGTTCGAAGAACGATTGCTGGTGCAGCCCTGCCTCGACCGACGGCTGAAGGAAATCGACGGGCTGCTCCGCGACGCTCGGCGCACCGGCCGCCTGGCGGACATCGCCGAGATTGGCCGCCCGCCCACCCGACCGATAGAAAACGAAGCCTGGACGACAGCGGTCAGCGGCGGCCTGCTGCAGCATTTCACCCTGACCGACCGCAACACCTTGGCGATCTTAGCCGCGCAGGTTGCAGGCTATGACTAGGATACGACCGAGGAACAACGGGCGTGGGCGACCCTCAGGATGATCGAGCGCTCGCCGGGACCGATCAGCGACGGTATCCTGACCGAAGCGTCGGCGACAGTTGCGCGGCTGCAGTTCCAGACTTGGATGAACGGCATCGTTGCTGGCCAGATGCGCGACCAGGTGAAGGCGATGAAGGTGCCCGTTAGCTACTTCTCGATCTTCGATCGCGAAGGCGCGCGCCCGGCCCTCGAAAAACTGGTCGCCGAGCGGTCGGTGTGCAAGACGCTGGCACTGGAGGCGAAGCCGGCACCGTCCGAATAGGGGCGCGAGCCTTTGAAAATCGCAGCAACATCCACTTTCCACCCAAAGCGGACGTTAGCCTCTACGCCAACGCCAACCCAAATTGTGCTTCCAAAATAGGATTTCACCTGCTTGGCTTGGAGGCGGGCGACTCCGGTCGCCCACGGCTCTTTGGCATTGTCGAAACCCACGCGCCGCCGCTGCCGCGCGCCTACTCCCGCGGACGACGCTACCGTGCGATCCAGGCTTAAGTTTACAAAACAGCCCCAAAAAGCCGCCGAACTGGGGAACTTTTGTAACTTTAAGCCTGTCCTGAGCTGGTCGAAGCGGACGCCTTCTTCGCCGCGATCCAGGCGTCGATCTTCTTCTCCAGGATCGCCAGCGGCAGCGCGCCGGTCATCAGCACTTGGGCGTGGAATTGCTTGATGTCGAACTTGTCGCCAAGCTCGTCCATCGCATGCTTGCGCAACCGCTGGATGGTCAGCGCGCCGATTTTGTAGGCCAGCGCCTGGCTCGGGATCGCGATGTAGCGCTCGACTTCGGCGGTGGCGTCGGTCTTGCCCATGTCGCTGTGAGCAAGCATGTAAGCGATCGATTTCTCGCGGGTCCAACCCTTCGAATGGATGCCGGTGTCAACCACCAGCCGCATGGCGCGGAGCATCTCGTCCGACAAGGTCCCGAAGCGCTGGTACGGGTCGTTATAGAAGCCCATGTCGTAGCCCAATGTCTCGGCATAGAGCGCCCAGCCCTCGACATATGCCGTATTCCCGCCAAACCGCATGAACGGCGGCAGCGCCTCATTTTCCTGCGCCAGGCTGATCTGGAAATGGTGCCCCGGCGACCCTTCGTGAAGGTAGAGCGTGGTCATCCCCGGCGTGGTCCGCGACGGCAAGTCATAAGCGTTGAAGTAGAAGGTGCCCGGCCGTTTCGCATCGGGCGTGCCTTGCTCATAGCTTCCGCCGGCCTGGAATTTCTCGATCGTCGGATCGTAAGGGCGAATGTCGAGCTTGGCCTTGGGCACAGTCGAGAAAAGCTCGGGCAATTTGGTGTCGACCGCTTTGCCGATCGCATAATAACCCTGGGTCAGCGCCTCGCGGCTCTTCAGCTTGAACTTGGGGTCGGTCCGCAAGTGATCGAAGAATTTGGACAAGCTGCCCTTGAAACCGACCTCGGTCCTGACCTTGTCCATCTCGGTCGTGATCCGCGTGACTTCGCTTAAGCCCAGCTGGTGAATTTCATCGGGCGTCATGTCTAGCGTGGTCGTCGAGCGCACCAGGTATCGGTAGAGCTGGTCGCCGCCCGGCATATACATCAGCCCCGCGCCATCGCGCGCCTTGGGCAGATATTCGGCCTTGAGGAAATCGCGCAGCCGCTTGGTCGCGGGGTATAGCTGGTCGGTGATTTCAGTCCGATACGCCGCAGTCAGCCGCGCCTTGTCAGCGTCGGAGAAGCTCGCGGGGAATTGCTTGATCGGGCCGTAAAATGCCGAATCCTCGGTCTTCTGCGCCAGCTGGTTATCGAGCTGTTCGATGACGTTGCGGATCGTCATCTTGGTCTCGACCACCCCCGTCGCTTCGCCCTGCTTGAAGCGCGCGATCGCTTGGTCGATCCACCATATGTAGCCCGCGTGGCGCTTCAGATTATTCTCATAATCGACGACGCTGGTGAATGGCGCCGCGCCTTTGCCGCTGGCAAAAGTCGGGTAAAATGCCTGCAGCCCGAAAAAATGGTTGAGCGGCCGCGGCGCGGTTAGCCGGAGCAATGCCGGGCTCAATCCTTCGATCCCGTCCTTGGTCGAAAATTCGAACACATCATACGCCAGATGGTCGGTGGCATCGAGGTTCGCCCGGTCGATGGCGTGGAGCACATCGAGATCATGCACCGCGGCGGCGCGCGCGGCGTCGTAATAAGCGTCGGTGATGCCGTCGCCGAACTGGTCGGCATAACGCATGTCGCCCCGATAGATGCCGCTGATCGGGTTGAGCTTGAGGCTGGCCTCGTCGCTGTCCTTGAACAATTGGAACAGCCGCTGGTGCGGCGTCGCAATGCCAACCGATGCCACCGGCGGCGCGTCGATCGTTACCGCCGGCGCGGCACCATGGGTTGCGCACCCCGCGAGCATGACGGTCGAAACGAGCAAGGCGAATCCGGAGGCGCGAGCGATCATGAACAATTCCCGAGGCTGAGTGTGTTGCCGCGCTAAAACGGAACAGGGCGCCGCGACAAGTGCCACGACGCCCCATTCGACTAACGGCCGAGCTAATCTACCAAGAAGCCTGTTCTACCAGAAGAAGCCGTAAATCACGTCGACCACTTCGCCGCTCCAGGTATCGATCATCAGCGCGTCATTGTGATAGCGGACCCAGCGATACGGGCCATAAGCCGACGGCAGGCGGTACTGCCACGGGTCGTTGATCCAGTAATTCGACTGGTAATAACCGGGATACATGTACGACCCGATACCGAACCGGTTGTAGCTGTAACCGAACGGATCGAAGTAGAAGCCGATCCGGAAGATCGAGTGGTGCTGGTTGCGGTACCGTTGCCAGTCATAGCGATTGTCATGGCGCCAATTGTTGGTCCACTGGTTGCCCGACCACTGGTTGCGGTCACGATCATCGCGATGGGCAAACCGGGCCTCGAGGTTTTCCGGTGCCGGCCGACCGACAGTGTTCGGATTGATGTTGGGGTTCCCGCGATAGCGACCGTCGCGACCGTCGCGACCGACCAGTGCGCCACCCGGCACTCCATTCGGCTGGCCGCCAAGCCCGGCACGGCGTTGCTCCATCTCGGCGCGATATTGCTGCATCTGCTCGTCGCGCGACCGGCCGTCGGCCTCGCGTGATCCACGCCCGCCGAATGCACGCTCACGATCCCCATCCTGCTGGTCGCTCCGCGCCTGCCGCTGGGCCTGTTGTTGAGCCTGGCGAGCGGCCTGCGCTTGCTCGAACTGCGCGCGCCGATCATTTTGCTGCTGCGACTGCTGCTGAGACTGCTGCTGGGCCTGCTGCTGACGTGCGGCGCGCATCTGCTCGAACTGCGCCCGCCGGTCGTTCTGCTGCTCGCCCTGCTGCTGCTGGACCTGCTGCTGCTGGAACTGCTGCTGCTGCTGCTGACGCGCAGCCTGCATTTGCTGCGTTTGCGCCTGGCGTTCGGCCTGCGCCTGCTGACGCTGCTCGTTTTGCGCCTGACGCTGCTCATTCTGCGCCTGGCGTTGCTCGTTTTGCTGCTGGCGCTGGTCGTTCTGGCGCTGGCGATCCTCGCCCGAACGCTTGTCGGACTTGTCGCTATCCTCCTGCTGACGCGACTGGCGGCCGCCTTCTTCCTGCGCCGTCGCCATTGCCGGAATGGCAGTTGCGGCGAGCAATAATGCTATGGTGAACTTACGCATCTTAACGCTCCAAACGATTGATCTGCTGCGCTGGAATTTGCGACTCGCCAGATGAGCCGTTGCTGAACCGTTGCTCGGGCGCGACGGGCGGTTGAGCCGCGGCTTCGCGGGCAATTGCGTTCAGACTGTCACCGCCGGTCATTGCCATTGATGCGCGCGCCACCGCTCGCTTCATCCGCGGCCCGATCCCGCAGCGACAGATGTTGGGCAGCGCCTCGATCTCGGCGTCGCTCGGTCGCGGGTTGGCCTTGAGCAAGGCGGCGATCGCCAGGATCACCCCGGGTTCGCAAAAGCCGCACTGACTGACCTGCTCGGCCGCCCAGGCTTGCTGGATCGGATGCGACCGGCTCGGCGACAGACCCTCGATGGTGATCACCTCGGCGCCCTCGAGCGACCCGATCGCGATGCTGCAGCTGGTCACCGCGCGCTGATCGACGATCACCGTGCACGCGCCGCACTCGCCGCTGTCGCAGCCATATTTGGCGCCGGTCAAATTGGCCGCATCGCGCAGCGCCCATAACAAGGGCGTCGCGGGGTCGAGATCGAAACGCAAGGCCTCGCCATTGATCGTCATGCTGGTCATCGCCGCTGACGCTAGCTTGGGCCTCGCGACTTGCAAAGCCGCTCCCTCGCCAGCAACATGGCGATATGGGGACAATTCACACCAGCAAAGGCGCGATCGGCGTCGTCGAGCGTGGCGGCGGCGACGCGACTCCGATCATCTTCCTCCACGGCGTGGGATCGGACAAATCGGTGTGGGCATCGCAACTGGCGCACTTCGGCCAGCAGCGCCGCGCGGTGGCGTTCGATTATCCCGGCTATGGCGAGAGCGACCCCTCGCCTGACGCAACCGGCGACAATTTCGCCGCCGTAATCCTCGCCGCGATGGACGCGCTCGATATCGACCGCGCGCACGTCTGCGGACTGTCGCTCGGCGGGGTGATCGCCATCGCGCTCCACGCCGCCGACCCGTCACGCTGCGCATCACTGATCCTCGCCGACAGTTTCGCGGTTCATCCCGACGGACAGGCGATCTTCGACCGCTCCGAAGCCGCCAGCCGCACCGTCGGCATGCGTGGCCTTGCCGAAGCACGGGCCGGCGCGCTGCTCGGCACGGCCGCCACCCCGGCGATGCACGCCGAAGTGATCGACACGATGAGCAACATCAATCCAGCGGCCTATGTCATCGGCGCACGCGCGGTGTGGCTCGCCGACCAGATCGACCGCGCGTCGGCGATCCGAGTGCCGACATTTGTGCTGGTCGGCGATGAAGACAGCATCACTCCACCGGCGTTGTCCGAGCAGCTCGTGAGCCTCATTCCGGGGGCGACGATGGAGGTGATCGCCGGCGCCGGCCACCTCGCCAACCTCGAACAACCCGCCGCTTTCAACGCCGCGGTCGATACGTTCCTGAACGGCGCCTGCCGATGAGAATCGCGTGCATCGGCGCGGGACCGGCGGGGCTGTATTTCGCCATCTCGATGAAGCTCCGCGATCCTTCGCATGACGTGCGCGTGTTCGAGCGTAACGCGCGCGGCGTGACCTTCGGCTGGGGAGTCGTCTTTTCAGACCAGACGGTCGACAATCTGCACGCCAACGACCCCGTCTCGGCGGCGCGGATCAGCGACAGTTTCGCGCATTGGGACGACATCGAGGTGCACATTGGCGGCGAGTGCCATCGCTCGTCGGGGCACGGTTTCATCGGCATCGGCCGCAAGCATCTGCTCGACCTGCTGTTGGCGCGCGCGGAAGAGCTTGGCGTGGTGATCGCCTATGATCATGAATGCGATCCCGATCCCGCCGCCTGGACCGATTACGATTTGGTCATCGCCGCCGACGGCATCAACAGTCGCATCCGCGATTTCAAGCCGGCGGCGTTCGGGGTCGAAGTCGACGAGCGCGCCAACAAATTCATCTGGCTCGGCACCCCCCGGCAATTCGACGCCTTCACCTTCGCGTTCGAGCAAACCGATGCGGGGTGGATCTGGGCCCACGCCTATCGCTTCGCGCCCGATTGCTCGACCTTCATCGTCGAATGCTCGCCCGCGACGTGGGCCGGGCTCGGGTTCGACACGATGGACCAGGCCGCGGTCATCACGCGGTGCGAGGCGATCTTTGCGCGCTTTCTCGATGGCCAGCCATTGCTCAGCAATGCCGCGCATCTGCAGGGCGCGGCGGCGTGGCTCAATTTCCGCCGCATCCGCTGCGAGCGATGGAGCGATGGCAATGTCATCCTGATCGGCGACGCCGCGCATACCGCGCATTTCTCGATCGGTTCGGGCACAAAACTGGCGCTCGAAGATGCGATTAAGCTGGCAGAGGTGCTCAACCGCCCGGGCCTGCCGCTGGCCCGGGCGCTCGAGGAATATCAGGCCGAGCGCAGTCTGGAAGTCTTGAAGCTCCAGAACAGCGCGCGTAATTCGACCGAATGGTTCGAGACATTGGACCGCTATCTCGACTTCGAGCCGTGGCAATTCGCTTATTCGCTGATGACCCGCAGCCAGCGCATCAGTCACGAGAATCTGCGGCTCCGCGATGCCGAATGGCTGGGTCAGGTCGAACGTAGCTTCTGGCAGCGCGCAACGGGGACAGCGAAGACCGCGCCGCCGATGTTCGCCCCGCTTTCGATGCGCGAGCTGCGGCTCGAAAACCGCATCGTCGTCTCGCCGATGGCGACCTATTCGGCGGTCGACGGAACGCCGGGGGATTTTCACCTGGTGCATTATGGCGCTCGCGCGATGGGCGGTGCCGGGCTGGTGTTCACCGAGATGACCTGCGTCTCGCCCGAGGGTCGGATCAGCCCCGGCTGCACCGGCATGTGGTCGGACGATCATGTCGCGGCGTGGCGGCGGATCGTCGATTTCGCACACGCCAACAGCAAGGCCAAAATCTGCCTCCAGCTGGGTCATTCGGGCGCCAAAGGATCGACCCAGCTTGGCTGGGAAACGACCGACGCCCCGCTGGCGGAGGGCAATTGGCCGTTGGTCGCGGCCAGCGACGTCGCCTGGAGCGAAGGCAATGCCACACCGCGCGCACTGACCCGCGCCGATATGGAAACGATCCGCGACCAGTTCGTCGCCGCGACCCGAATGGCGATCGACGCGGGGTTCGACATGATCGAGCTCCACGCCGCGCACGGCTATCTGCTGTCGAGCTTCATCACCCCGCTGCAGAACAAGCGCGACGACGATTATGGCGGCAGCCTCGCCAACCGCTTGCGCTACCCGTTCGAAATATTCGCGGCGATGCGCGCCGCGTGGCCCGCCGACCGCCCGATGTCGGTGCGCATCTCGGCCACCGACTGGGCGGGCGACGACGGCGTTACGCCCGACGAAGCGGTCGAGATCGCGCGCGCGTTCGCCGAGGCCGGAGCGGATCTGATCGACGTCTCGGCCGGCCAGACCTGGGCCGATGCGCAACCGGTCTACGGCCGCATGTTCCAGACGCCATTTTCCGACAAGATCCGCAACGAGGCCAAACTGGCGACGATGGCGGTTGGCAACATCACCGATCCCGACCAAGCCAATGCGATCCTCGCCTCGGGGCGCGCCGATTTAGTGGCGCTCGCCCGTCCGCATCTGATTGACCCGTCGTGGACGTTGCGCGCAGCCGCGGCGCAGCAGTATCGCGACGTGTTCGTCCCCCCGCCCTACCTTAACGGAATGGCGCAACTAGCGCGGACGATGCAGCGCGAGGCGGAGGCGGCGGCGGCATTGCTCAAGCGTTAGCGTCGGTCGCGGTGGTAGACGTCGGGATAATAAGTGATCCCGCCCTCGCCCGGCACGGCGGTCAGATAGGTCAGGAACACCGGCACCGGCGCTGGCAGGTCGACGCGTTGCTCGGGCTTCGCCGACGCGGCCGGCGGCGGCTTGCCTTCATACAACCATCGCGCCAGCCGCGGCGCATCCTCGAGCCGGACGCAACCGCCGCTGAACAGCCGCGACGCTTCGCTCAGCAACTGCTTGTCGGGCGTATCGTGGAGGTAAATGCCGAGCGCATTGGGGAACATGAACTTCATTTGCCCCATCGCATTGCTTGGGCCGGGAAGCTGGCGAATGCGCACTTCCCGCTGCCCCGCAGCGACCGCCGGCCAATTGACCCGCGTCGGGTCGATCGGCTTCGCATCGTCGTCCCAACTCGCGAGCACTTGATAGCCTTTGAGCTTGAGAAATGCTTGGCCCTGCTTGATCACCTCGGGTGCGATCCGCTCAGCGGCGAGATCGGGCGGGACGTTCCAATAGGGATTGAGCGAAGTGAAGCGGATCAGCGCGGCCATCATCGGCGTCGGATAGATCGGCTTGCCGACCACGACCCGCATGGTGCCGACTGCTTTGCCGCCCTCGACCATCGTCAGCTGCGCGGCGGCGGCGTTGACGATCACGTAGCGCCCGCTGCCCGACGGAAGCGCGCGGGCGCGGTCGAGGTTGGGCGCCAGCAAATCACGATTGCCGCCACCGGCGATGATCGCGCGGCGCAGGCCGGCGTAGATCGGGTTCGTCCAGCGCATCTCCGCCAGATACGCCTCGAGCGACGGCGCAGCGGCGGCTTCGTCGAGCAGGCGGCGCGGGAAGACGACCGACGGGCGAAGCTCGGGATCGACCCAGATCATGTCGCTGTTCTTCAGGCGCCGAACGTTGCGAACATGGTCGACGAAGGCATCGGTAAATAGGCGGTCGTTTTTGGGATTTGTTGTGTGGTTCAAATGTCTTAGCTCGCGCAGCACCTGTTCGAGCGACTCGATGCGATTGCGGTCGGGAACCAGGCCGTCGGCGTCAGATGTGCGCAATATATCGAGCAGGATTTGCGCCTGTTTTCCAGTCCCGGTCAGCCACAAGGGTCGATTGCCGCGGGCGAGATAGAACGCATCGAGCGTCTCGTCCTGCGGCGATGCGGCGACCAGGGTTTGGGCGGCGGCGTTTTGCGGTGGGCAGGCCAGCGCCAGCAACGCCCAACCCAAGGCGCGCCGCCGAAGGATGTTAGCCGCGCTCGCCGGTGCGGTTGGTGGGCTGGTTGATCGGCGGCAGCGGGGCGGGCGTCCGGGCCGGAGCGCCGGCATAATATTGACCATTATAGGTGTAGCCATCGACGCGGCCGTCATGATCCTGATCGGCCCAGATCGCGCCCGGGCGACCGCTCACCACCGCTCCGGCAATCGCACCGTCGAGGGCGTTGTTGGTGGGTACATTGGCCTTTGGCGCCTGGGCGGACGCCGCGCAGGCCAATGACCCGGCCAGCAATGATGCCATCAAGACATTGCGCATGTTCAATCTCCTTGTTTCTAGCGCGGCGCCTGGCGCCTGCACCCAGTGCGGTGAACGGAACCGCAATTGGTTCGTTCCCAAACGCCGGTCACAGCAGATACTTCATCTTGAGCGGCGCGATCGGGCGGCTGTCGTCGAACGCGGCTTCATCGAATCGCGGGGCGCGCATTTTCATCGCCGGATTGCGCGAGAAAGCGAAGCCTTCGGTCGGGATCCCAAAGGTGGTGTTAAGCTTGCCATCATTATTGGCGTCGTGGATCGCCGACACCGCATACGTGCCGAGCGGGACCGAGCGGAAATCGTAATGCATTGGCGAGGTGGAGGCGCGGATCGTGGCGTGGAATGAGCCCGGCGCCTTGCAGTCGGGAAAGCCCTTGGGCTCGCGGGTCAGGCACAGATGAACGATGCCGCGCGCATCACGCAGCCCGACGATCTCGACCGAGACGGTCGTCGTCGCCGGCAACTGGGCCCGGGCTGGAGCGGACGCGGCGAGGCTCAAAGCTGCCAAGGCCATGATCGGTCGAACAAAGGCGATCCCAAAATCGGAAATAGAGGCCATAATTGCATTTGTTCCGTTGATGGTGAAGCTGGTGATGGCTGGCAGTTATCAGCCATTTGCCGACTGGGCCATTAACCAGCGCCTTGGGAAACATCTCCCACCCCATATGATTGGTGACGCCCATCACGGTCATGATGGTCAGCACCACCGCCAACGCCGTGACGTTGATCGGGATGGTCATGATCAGCACCGGGATCACGACCGCGCCGGTCAGCGATTCCCACGGGTGGAAACTCATCGCCGCCCACGCGGTCGGGGGATGGCTAGCGTGGTGGACGGCGTGAACCCGGCGATAGATGGCCGGGCGGTGCATCAGCCGGTGGGTCCAGTAAAACCAGGTGTCGTGCAGCGCGAGATAGGCGAAAATCGATAATGGGATCCACCAGAGCGGATAGAGCGACGGCGTCGTATAGAGTTTGGTCCAGCCGAACTTATCCCACAGGAACAACAGCATACCCGCAGGTGCGCCGTAGAGCGCGGCGCTCAATATCGACCATTTTATTTCCGAGCGGATCTGGGGTTCGAGGCCAACGTAAAGCCCCGGCCGGACCCGCCGCGTCAGCCACGCGAAGCCGCCGCTGGTCAGCAGGTAGCGAACCGCGACGATCGCGGTCATCGCCAGCGCACTTGCCATTATTGGCCAAAACATGTTGTTTCCAGGCTCCATCGGCATGGCCTTACCAGCGCGATAACTCTAAGGCGAGCAGCGATGCGGTCGAATGAACCCCTGATCATCGTTGGTGGAGGCCTGGCGGGATCGCTCGCCGCGCTGGCGATTGCGGCGCGCCGGCCCGACGTCCCGCTGCTGCTGGTCGAGGCGGGCGACCGCTTTGGAGGCAATCATACCTGGTCGTACTTCGATGGCGATGTCGTCGGCGACGAGCTGGCATTGGTCGAAGCGATGAAGCCGATTCGCTGGCCGAGCCATTCAGTGCGTTTCCCGGGGCGCAACCGGGCACTCGGCTTTGGCTATAATAGCGTCCATTCGAGCGGGCTCGACGCGTTGGTCCGCGAGCGACTGTCGCCCAGCCAATGGAAGCTTGGAACCGCAGTGTCCGCGATTGCGGCCGACCAGATCACTCTTGCCGACGGCACCAGCATGGCGGCGTCGGGGGTGATCGATGCGCGCGGGCCAGACGGGCCGATGCCGGGAATCGAGCTGGCGTGGCAGAAATTCGTCGGGGTCGAATATGATGCGCCCGGCCATGGCCTGACGGCGCCGATCATCATGGATGCGACTGTCGACCAGGCCGAAGGCTATCGCTTCGTCTACAGCCTGCCGTTCAGTCCCGACCGACTGCTGGTCGAAGACACCTATTACACCGACGGCGCCGAGCTCGACAATCAGGCGGTGGGGAGGCGGATCGCGGACTATGTCGCGGCGCAGGGCTGGACGGGAACGCCCACCCGTCAGGAAACCGGGGTGTTGCCGATCCTGCTCGGCGGCGACCCCAACATATTCTGGCCTGCCACCGATCGGGTAGCGCGGCTCGGGCTCAAAGGTGGCTTCTTTCATGGCACCACTGGCTATTCGCTGCCCCAGGCCGCAGCCAATGCCATTGCCTTGTCCCGACTGGCCGATCTTGGCGGGCCGTCGATTTCGGCATGGACTCGAACGCGTTTTCTCGACCATTGGCGCAGCGGTAGTTTCTACCGCTTGCTCAACCGCTTGCTGTTCCGCGCCGCGCAGCCCGAGCAGCGGGTCCGCGTGTTCACCCATTTCTACCGTCTCAAAGAGGTATTGGTATCGCGGTTCTACGCGGGCAAATTGACGAGACGCGACAAATTGCGCATCCTTACGGGCAAGCCACCCGTACCTTTGATAAAGGCCATCAAGGTAATGATTTCGTGAGCGACAAGCCGACCAGTACCGCCAAGAGCGCAATCGTCATCGGAGCCGGGTTCGGCGGGCTAGCGCTCGCCATCCGGCTGCAATCGGCGGGAATAAAAACCACCATCATCGAAGCACGCGACCGACCGGGCGGGCGGGCTTACGTGTGGAAGAAGGACGGTTACGTGTTCGACGCCGGGCCGACGGTGATCACCGACCCGCCGTGCCTCGAGGATTTATGGGCGCTGTCGGGCAACAACATGGCCGACGACGTGACGCTGGCGCCGGTGTCGCCATTCTATCGCCTGATGTGGAACGACGGGGTGGAATTCGATTATTCGAACGACGATGTCGCACTGGAAAAAGCGATTGCCGAGCTCAACCCCGACGATGTCGCGGGCTATCACCGGTTCCTGAAATATGCCGAAGGGGTGTTCGTCGAAGGCTATGTGAAGTTGGGGTCGGTGCCGTTCCTCGACTTTGCATCGATGCTCAAAGCCGCGCCGGCGATGATTAAATATCAGGCGTGGCGGTCGGTCTATTCGATGGTCTCGAAGTTCGTGAAAAGCGACAAATTGCGCCAGGCACTGTCGTTCCATACGTTGCTGGTCGGCGGCAATCCGATGAACACCAGCGCGCTTTACGCGCTGATCCACAAGCTTGAGCGCGACGGCGGGGTGTGGTTCGCGATGGGCGGGACCAATGCGCTGATCGACGGCATGGTGCGCTTGTTCGAGCGGATCGGCGGGACGGTCCGGCTGGGCGAACCGGTCGAGCAGATCACGACAGCAGGCAATCGCGTGACCGGAGTGGTGACCGCCAAGGGCGCGTTGCTGGCCGACCTGGTCGCGACCAATGGCGATGTCGTCCACAGTTATGGCCTGATCAAGGATCATCCGCGCGGGAAGCAGGGCCAAGCCAAGCTCAGGAAACGGACCTTCTCGCCGAGCCTGTTCGTGGTTCACTTTGGGCTGAAGGGCGAATTCCCGCATATTCCGCACCATTCGATCCTGTTCTCCGACCGCTACGGGCCGTTGCTCAAGGACATTTACAAGAATGGCGTGCTGTCGGAAGATCCGTCGCTCTACCTTCATCACCCGACGATCACCGACCCGAGCATGGCGCCGCCGGGCTGCGCGGCATTCTACGCGCTTGCGCCGGTGCCTCATCGCGGGAAGATGGATGTCGACTGGGCGGTCGAGGGGCCGCGCTACCAGGAGGTGGTGCTCGACCGGATCGAGAAATTGCTGATCCCCGACATTCGCGACCGGATCGAGACGATCTTCCATTACACCCCGGCCGATTTCACCGACGATCTGGGGGCGCATCTGGGGAGCGCGTTCAGCCTTGAGCCGGTGCTGACCCAGTCGGCCTATTTCCGGGTGCATAACCGCGATGACGTACTGGAGAATCTGTATTTCGTCGGTGCCGGGACCCATCCCGGTGCGGGGATTCCGGGGGTGGTCGGGAGCGCGAAGGCGACGGCGGGACTGATCGTGTGATGAATCGCGCCGAGCTGGTTGAGGCATCGGGCGCGATCATCGCCGAGGGCTCGAAGAGCTTTCGAAGCGCGAGCCGGTTGTTCGATCCGGTGACCCGCGAGCGGTCCTGGTTGCTTTATGCCTGGTGCCGCGCGTGCGACGATCTGACCGACGGCCAGACGCTTGGCCATGACGCGCAGGCACCGGTCGACCCGGCGGCGGGGCAACGGCGGATCGAATCGCTGACCGACGCGGCGCTGGCGGGTGAGACAACCGGCGATACGCCGTTCGATGCATTGGGGCTGGTGGCGGGCGAAGTATCGATCCCCAAGCGGACGATCGACGATCATCTCAAGGGCTTCGCGCTCGACGCCAGAGGCTGGATGCCGGCCGACGAGCCCGAGATGCTGGCTTACTGTTATTATGTCGCCGGCGCGGTCGGATCGATGATGGCGGCGGTGATGGGCGTCGCGCCGAGCGAGCGCGATACATTGAACCGGGCGAGCGACCTCGGGATCGCGTTCCAGCTGGCGAACATCGCCCGCGATATCGTGCCCGATGCCGAGCAGGGTCGGATTTACCTGCCGCGCGACTGGCTGGTCGAGGCGGGGCTGAGCCCCGACGATCCGGCGAGCGTTGCTGCGCCAGGCGCGCGCAAGCAGGTTGCCGCGATGGCCAAGCGGCTGGTCGACCTGTCATGGCGCTATCGCCGGTCGGCGCGGACCGGGGCGGCGCGATTGCCGTTCAGGGCACGGCTGGCGGTGCTTGCCGCGGCCAATGTCTATGGCGCGATCGGCGCGCGGGTCGTGCGGCGCGGAACGCGCGCGTGGGACAGCCGGACGGTGGTGTCGAAGGGCGAGAAACTGCTCCATTTCTCGAGCGCGCTGGCGATGGCGGTGCTGCCCGCACCGCGCACCCCGCGCGACAATCTGTGGACTGCGCCGGCTTAAGCCGAACGACGTGCCGGTTCGCGCAAGCGACCTTTGCTATGCTCGAGCTGGAGCATCAATTTGTCGAGCGGCGGGGCGACGAGGAAGCCGAAGCTAAGCCCGTGATGCTTGCTTTCGACCGCATGGTGGAGGCGGTGCGCCTGGACGATGCGTTTCATATACGCCGACTTGGGGATATAGCGGTGCACCAGGCGGCGGTGGACGATGACGTCGTGGAAGCCGAAATAGATTGAGCCATAGGTCGCGATCCCGGCGCCGACCGCGGTCGCCCAGCCGCCCCAGCCCGAGTGCAACCCGCCATAGAGCAGGATGACCGAGGGCAAGGCAAAGATCACGGCGTAGAGGTCGTTAAGCTCGAACTTGCCGTGACGGACGCGGTGGTGGCTCTCGTGGAGGAACCAGCCCGGGCCATGCATCACCCAGCGATGCATGACGTAGGCGAAGCCTTCCATCACCACGACGGTGGCGAGCCAGAGGAGAGTGATCGCGAGCATCAGCGCTATATAGGGACGGAAAGGCTGTCGATCCAGTCACGTAATTGCGCGACGGTGTGGGCGATGATCGCGGGGTCATGGGCGGCAAAAGCGAGCGCGAAGCTGCCCTGGAGCGAGGCGAAGACGAAGTCGGCGCGGGCCCGGGCCGAAGTGGGGTCGAGCGCTGCGAACTGATCCGCGATCCAGGCGCGGACGAGATCGAGCGGGCGGCCGCTGTGGGTGGCGATGGCGGCGAGCGGGCAGCCATGGTCGGTGTAGTCCTGGCGGCGGCTTCCGGCGCCGACAATGAACGAGCGCAGGCGATCGAGCGGGTCGGGACTCGATTCGTGGGCGGCGAGGCTGGCAGCGATCCGATCGCCCAAGCGATCGACGACGGCATCGGTCAGCTGGTCCTTGGTCTGGAAATAATAATAGACATTGCCGACCGGGACATCGGCATCATTGGCGACGCTGGCGAGCGACGAGCCCGCGACCCCGTGATGGTGAAAGCGGAGCATCGCGGCGTCGATCAACCGGTCTTTCTTGGCGGTGGCGGGGCGGCCCATCGATCATCAGTCCATAAAGTGAGTTGACCGACTAACTATCACCGCCTAGCGAGAAGGCAACCTCCACCGTCGATCGGAGCCGCCGATGGCCAGTATTGCAGCAGACGAACTGGTCGACGCGCCGGTTGTGGATGACGGCCCGGTCGCGGGTGATGTCGTCAAGCGGCACCGGCTGTCGACGCGGCTGTGGCACTGGGCCAACGTCGTCACGCTGGCGGTGATGATGATGAGCGGGCTGATGATCTTCAACGCCCACCCGCGCCTGTACTGGGGGCAATATGGCGCCAACCCCGACCACGCGTGGTTCGAGATCGGGTCGACCGAAAATACCGGCTTCGTCATGGCCGGGCCGCTACGGGTCGAAACCACTGGGGTGCTTGGCCGCACCACCGATCGTGACGGCAATGTGCAGCGCCACGCCTTCCCCGGCTGGATCACGATCCCGTCGGGTTACAGCCTGGCCGATGCGCGGCTGTGGCATCTCGCCTTCGCGTGGGTGCTGGCGCTCAACCTCACCGCCTACATGGCCATCAGCCTGCGCAATCGCCACTTCAAGCGCGACCTCGCCATCTCCCGCAACGAAGCGCGGCCGAGCCATGTGTGGGCCGACGTCAAAGACCACGCCCGGCTCAAATTCCCGACCGGGGCGGCGGCGCTGAAATATAATATCTTGCAGAAACTGGCTTATTCGTCGGTGCTGTTCGTGATGCTGCCGCTGATGATCCTGACCGGGCTGACGATGTCGCCGGCGATGGATGCAGGGTGGGGCTGGTTGCTCGACCTGTTCGGCGGGCGACAGTCGGCGCGATCGATCCACTTCATCACCATGATCGCGCTGATCGGCTTCTTCTTCGTCCATATCGCGATGGTCGTGCTGGCCGGGCCGATCAATGAATTGCGGTCGATGCTGAGCGGCTATTACAAATTGCCCGGCAAACGCGCCGAGCCGGAGCCAGTCGAATGAACCGTCGCGATCTGCTTGGCGGGATGACGATCGGCGCGGGCGGGCTGCTGCTCGGCGGGTGCGACAAGCTCAATTCCAGTCCGTCGTTCCGCAAGATATTGACCGGCGCCGAGCAGTTGCACCTGAACGCCCAGCGGCTGGTCGCGGGGGGCCTGGCGCGCGAATATCGCGCCGACCAGATGTCGCCGGTGTTTCGCACCAACGGCAACACCCAGCCGGGATCGGCGGCTTATGCCGCGCATGCGGCGAGCAATTTCGCCAATTGGCGGCTGGTCGTCGACGGGCTGGTGGCCAAGCCGCTCAACCTGTCGCTCCACGACTTGGGCGCCTTTCCCCAGCGCGCGCAAATCACCCGCCACGATTGCGTCGAAGGGTGGAGCGCAATCGGCAAATGGCAGGGCCCCATGCTCGGCAATATCCTCAAGGCCGCCGGCCTTGCCGATCGCGCCAAATATATCGTGTTCCACTGCGCCGACGACAGCGACGGTCGGCCCTATTACGAGTCGATCGACCTGTACGACGCCTTCCACCCGCAGACGATCCTGGCGTTGCTGATGAACAACCAAAGGCTGTCGATCGGTCACGGCGCGCCGATCCGCCTGCGCGCCGAGCGGCACCTTGGCTACAAGCATGCCAAGTTCGTGATGCGGATCGAGGCGCGCGACCGGATCGACAATCTGTACGATGGTAAAGGCGGGTTTTGGGAGGATGTCTCCGATTACGCCTGGTATGCGGGGATTTGACGCGATGCGCGGATTGATCTCGTTGGCTTGTCTGGCGCTTGGCGCTGGCTCGTCGAGCGAAGCGAACCCCCTTCCCGGGGCCAAGGCGATGGCAGCGACCGAAGTTGCCGCAGGCGACGACCAGCACCCGGTGGTGGTCGAACTTTTCCAGAGCCAAGACTGCTCCTCCTGCCCGCCGGCCAACGCCAACCTCAATGCGATTGCCGGCCAAAAAGGCGTCCTCGCGCTCAGTTTTGCGGTGACCTATTGGGACCAGCTCGGCTGGAAGGACCAGTTCGCCCAGCCGCAATATATTCAGCGGCAATGGGATTATGCCAATGGCGGCGGTCGCGGCAACGTCGCCACGCCGGAGGTGGTCGTCAACGGAAGCGGCGAAATGACCGGCGCCGACAAGGCCCATTTCGCGCGGCTCGTGGCGGTCGGCGGACCCAAGGGCAGCCCGACAATCGGCGTCGACGGCGGCAGCATGACGGTCGGCGCGAGCAAGTCGGATTGGCCGGCAACGGTGTGGCTGGTGCGATACGATCCGCGCAGTCGCAATGTCGCTATCCGCGCCGGGGAGAATGGCGGCCGCACCCTGCCCCACCGCAACATCGTCACCGAATTGCGGGCGCTCGGGCGGTGGACCGGGGCCGCCACGCGGTTTGCGGTTGGGCCAGCCGCGGACAAGGCGTTGCTGAGCGCGATCCTGGTCCAGCGGTCGAACGGCGGGCCGATCCTGGCGGCGCGCAAGATCTGATGATCGGGCTGGCGGTCGCGTTCTTTGTTACGGCATTGCTGTACGCCATCGCCGGGTTCGGCGGCGGATCGACCTATACCGCTTTGCTCGGATTGGCAGGGACTGACTATCGCGCGATCCCGATCGTGTCGCTGGCGTGCAACATTTTGGTGGTGAGCGTCGGCACGTGGCGGTTTGCGCGGGCCGGGCATTTCGACTGGCGACGGGCATGGCCGCTGTTCGTGACATCGGTGCCCGCGGCGTGGATTGGCGGGTCGCTGCATATTCCCAAACAATATTTCCTCGGCTTGCTCGCGGCGTCTTTGCTGGTGGCGGGGCTGACCCTGCTGTGGGAGCCGATGTGGAAGCGCGACATCACCCCTGAGGCAGGGCCGCGCTGGATCGAGCCGGTGGCGGGCGGATCGCTCGGGTTGCTGGCGGGGATCGTCGGGATCGGTGGCGGGATTTTCCTTGCGCCCTTGCTTTACCTGTTGCGCTGGGACGCGCCGAAGCGGATTGCAGCGACATGCGCGGCGTTCATCCTGGTCAATTCGATTGCGGGGCTTGCCGGGCAGGCAAGCAAGGGGCTGGCCGCCGCCGGGACGGTGCTTGGTGAGCATGTCTTGCTATTCCCTGCGGTGGTGGTCGGCGGGGTCATCGGCGCTGGGCTCGGTGCTCGAACCATCGCGCCGGGCTGGGTGCGGATCGTGACGGCGTTGCTGATCCTCTACGTCGCGTTCACGCTCGGGAAGCAGGCGCTTGCATGATCGTCAGTAGCACTGCGAACATCACCTATTTGCGGCTGTCAGTGACCGACCGCTGCGATTTGCGCTGCGCTTATTGCATGCCCGAGCGGATGGAATTCTTGCCGCGTTCAGAAGTACTCAGCCTCGACGAGCTCGACCGTTTGGCGAGCCTGTTCATCAAGATGGGAATTCGCAAGCTGCGGCTGACGGGCGGCGAGCCACTGGTGCGCAAGGGGTTCGTCGGGCTGGTCGAGAAATTGTCGCGGCATCTGGGCGATGGGCTGGATGAGCTGGTTATCACCAGCAACGGGACGCAGCTGGCGGAACACGCGGGGGCGCTGGCGAGTCACGGTGTCAAGCGGATCAATATCTCGATCGACAGTCTCGACCCGGCGACATACGCGCGGATTACCCGCGGCGGGGATATCGCGCGGGTGATTGCCGGGGTCGATGCTGCGATTGCAGCGGGGATCAAGGTCAAGATCAACGCAGTGGCGCTAGCGCACGACAATCTCGAGGAGTTGGTCGAGCTTGCCGACTGGGCGCACGCACGCGGCGCGGCGATCAGTTTCATCGAGGTGATGCCGCTGGGCGATGTCGAAGCGAACCGGATCGACCAGCATGTGTCGATGACCGAGGTCCGGCGGCGACTGGCCGGGCGATGGACGCTGACCCCGTCGACGCTCAACACCGGCGGCCCGGCGCGCTATGTGCGAACCGATGACGGCGGGACGATCGGCTTCATCACCCCGCTGAGCGACAATTTCTGCGGCAGTTGCAACCGCGTGCGGGTGACCTGCACCGGGCAATTATATTTGTGCCTGGGGCATGACGCGAAAACCGACTTGCGCGGGCTGTTGCGGTCGGGCGACGAGGATGCGTTGCGCGCGCGGATCGCGGCGGCGATGCGCCACAAGCCGCTGTCGCACGACTTCAGCATCCCTCCGACGGCGGTGCAGGGGGTCGAGCGGCACATGTCGGTCACGGGCGGGTGAGGCTGACGTTCTTCGGGCGATTGCGCGAAATGGTCGGGGCCGGTGAGATCGATCGTTCACCACCGACAAATGTTGTCGATTGCGAATCATTGCGCGTGTGGATTGGCGCGGAATTCCCGGCGTTGCTCGACCCCAAGGTGCGGATCGCGCTCGACGATGTGATCGCTAGCGGGGCGGCGCCGACCGCGGGCGCGCGCGAGGTCGCCTTCCTGCCGCCGGTCAGCGGGGGATGATTTCCGCCGAGCCGATCGATCCCGCCGCCTTGCTCGATGCGTTCACCCGCGAGGCGGCGAGTGCGGGGGCGATCGCGAGCTTCACCGGGCTGGTGCGGAGCGACGACGGGGCGGTGAACGAGCTGTGGCTCGATCATCATCCGGTGCTGACCGAACAGGTGATCGGCGAGATTACCGCGGAAGCGCAATCAAGGTTCAGAGCGACGGCCCACATCACCCACCGCGTTGGCGCGGTCGCTGCCGGTGAGCCGATCGTGTTCGTCGCTGCGGCGGCGCGGCATCGGCGGGCGGCGTTCGACGCGGTCGATTATATGATGGACCGGCTGAAGACCGACGCGCCATTGTGGAAACGCGAGCAGCGGGGGGATACAGTCGTGTGGATCGAGGCGCGTGAGGCGGATCATCAGGACCGCGCGCGGTGGGAGGTGAAGCCATGAACAAGCAAGTTGGGATCGCGATCATGACCGTGTCCGACACGCGGACCAAGCTCAACGATACGTCGGGGGGATATCTGGTCGGCGCGGTCGAGGCGGCGGGACATCGACTGGTCGAGCGCGCGATTGTGCGTGACGATGTCGAGTCGATCCGCGCTGCGGCGAAGGCGTGGATCGAGCGGCCCGAGATCGACGTGATCATCTCGACCGGGGGCACTGGACTGACCGGCCGCGACGTCACGCCCGAGGCGATGCAGCCGTTGTTCGACAAGGCGATCGACGGCTTCTCGGCAGTATTTCACCGCGTGAGTTACGACAAGATCGGGCTGTCGACGATGCAGTCGCGGGCCTGCGCTGGGGTCGCTGGCGGGACGTTCGTCTTCTGCCTGCCGGGATCTGGCGGGGCGGTGCGCGACGGGTGGAGCGTGATCGCGCCGCAACTCGATTCGGCGACCAGGCCGTGCAATTTGACCGAGATCATGCCGCGATTGCTGGAGCGATAGGCTTGGCGGGGAGCCATTTCGATGCCGACGGGAAGGCGCGGATGGTCGATGTGTCGGCCAAGCCGGTCACCGCGCGGGCGGCCACCGCACGAGGGCGCGTGCGGATGGAGGCGGCGACGCTGACAGCGGTAATGGACGGCGGGGCGGCGAAGGGCGACGTGATCGCGGTCGCCGAGCTGGCGGGGATCATGGCGGCCAAGCAGGCGGGGACGTTGATCCCCTTGTGCCACCCGATCGGGCTTGATTCGGTGACGGTAAAGATCGCTGCAGATGCGTTCCTTCCCGGGCTCGACGTCATTGCCGAGGCGCGCTGCACCGGGCGAACCGGGGTCGAGATGGAGGCGATGACCGCGGTGTCGGTGGCGTGTTTGACGATTTACGACATGCTGAAATCGATCGACCGGGGGATGGTGATCGAGGCCGTCGAGCTGGTGGCGAAGTCGGGTGGGAAGTCGGGGAATTGGCATAGAAATTAAAATTTTTTCCGCAGAGACGCGGAGGCGCAGAGAGATTGCGTTCTTCTCCACGCCTCTGCGTCTCTGCGCGAGACCTCTTAAAGCGCTAGCGCGCGGACCGAGGTACCCAATTCGAGTACGCCCTGCCCGGCCGGACAGCGGATCAGCCAGCCGGCTTCGGCGAGGGCGCGTTGGGCGCCGGAATCCTGATTGGTTAGCGACACCAAGCCGCCGTCGACCGAGCGCGCGCGGAGGAAGGTTTCGCGGTCGTCGGTGGCGGGGATCGGGGCGGCAAGCGGGAGCGTTATCCAGTCGAGCGGCGACGGGCGGGCCTTGCCGAGCAGGCGCGCCACCAGCGGGGCGAGCAGCAAGCGCGCGGTGACCATCGCCGACACCGGGTTGCCGGGCAGGCCCATCACGAGCGTGTCGCCGACGCGGCCAAGCCAGACCGGCTTGCCGGGCTTGATCGCGACCTTGGAGAACAATATTTCCAGCCCGAGCGGGGCGAACATCGCTTTGGCGTGATCGCGCGCGCCGACCGATGCGCCGCCAGTGACGACGACGAGGTCGCAGCGGGAGACTGCTGCAGCCGCGGTCGCTTCGAGCGCGGGAAGGTCGTCGCCAATGAGTTGGTGGCCGAGCATTTCCGCGCCCATTGCGGCGATCAACGCGGTGAGGCCGGGGGCGAGGCTGTCGGGGATGTGGTCGGCATCGGGCGGTGCGCCGACGGGGCGAAGTTCGTCGCCGGTGGCGATCGTGAGGATGCGCGGGCGGCGGGTGACGTGCACCTGGCTTGCGTCTGTGCCGGCGGCGGCGACGAGCGCGCCGGGGGTGAGCAAGCTGCCTGCCGCGACGACGATATCGCCGGTGGCAAAGTCGCTCGCGCGGTGGCGGACGAAGGTGGCGGCGGAGGCTTGGTAGATCGTGATCCGGTCGCCGTCGGCGGTGACATTTTCCTGCATCACGACGCGGGTCGCGCCATCGGGCAGCGCGGCGCCGGTGAAGATCCGCACCGCCTCCCCCGCGCCGATCGTGCCGTGGAATTTCGATCCGGCCGCCGACGTGCCGACCAGCCGCAGGACATCGCCGTCGCCATCGCGGATCGCATAGCCATCCATCGTCGAGACGGCGGTGCGCGGCGAGTCGAAGCAGGCGGTGACGGGCGCGGCGAGGACGCGGCCCGCGGCACCGCCGAGCGCCACTGTTTCGCCCGGCAATTGCGCGACCGATTGCGCGATGATCGCCCAGGCTTGCTCGAGGTTGATCAGCGACATCGCGTCGCCATAGCATGGCCGCGAAAATCGCCCCACTGGCGCGGCGAATATGAAGCTGATAGCCGTGTCGCAATGTCGAAAGGAACGCGTGTGGCAGGATTGCTGATCGAGGCTGCGGCGAAATCCTTTGGCGATATCAAGGTGTTGGACGGCGTCAGCCTGGCGCTCGAGGAAGGCGAATTCTGCGTCATCGTCGGCGGATCGGGGTGCGGCAAGTCGACCTTGCTGCGCGCGATAGCGGGGCTCGAGCAGCTCGATTCGGGGACCATCAGCATCGGCGACCGACGCATCGACCAACTGCCCCCGGCCGAGCGCGGGATCGCGATGGTGTTCCAATCCTACGCGCTTTACCCGCATCTGACGGTGTATGAGAATTTGGCGTTCGCACTGCGGCTGGCCAAGTGCCCCAGGGCCGAGATCGATGAGGCCGTTGCGCGCGCGGCAGGGATATTGGGCCTCGACGATTATCTGCAGCGCAAGCCCGCAGCATTGTCCGGCGGGCAGCGGCAGCGGGTGGCGATTGGCCGCGCGATCGTTCGCCAGCCCGACATCTTTTTGTTCGACGAGCCATTGTCCAACCTCGACGCGGGATTGCGCAACAAGATGCGGTTCGAATTCGCCGCGCTCCACCGCCAGCTCGGGACGACGACGGTGTACGTCACCCACGACCAGGTCGAGGCGATGACGCTGGCCGACCGGATCGCGGTGATGCGCGGCGGCAAGATCGAGCAGATCGGGAGCCCCAGTGAATTGTACGACCATCCGGCAAATTTGTTTGTCGCGGGGTTCATCGGATCGCCGCAGATGAATTGCCTGGCCGGTGAGGTGACCCAAGGCGGTGCGCTCAAGCTGGCGAGCGGCGAATCGATTGCATTGCCGGCGGCCGCGGCGGCGATGGCGGGGCGTAAGGTCACGGCCGGGATCCGCCCGGAGCATTTGCACGTGACCGGCGACGATGGCGGCATCGCGCTGACGGCGGAATTCATCGAGCGGCTCGGCAGCAGCGTCAACATCCACCTCCGCCAGCCCGGGCCCGATGGCGCCGCGATCATCTGGCACCATGTCGAGCCAGCGCGGGTGAGCGACGGCGAAGCGGTCCGCCTGATGCCCGATCCGGACCACATCCATTTGTTCGACGAGGATGGCCGGGCAATCGCTTTATCCCGGTGAGTCTGTGACAAAATAGTGACTTGCGGTTTCGCAATGTAACCGGTTACATGATGGCTCGAGCAACGCGCGACTTCAGATCGCCGGGCTGATTTGGAAAGGGGCGCATGCCAACCATCCGCGATGTAGCGCGCGAAGCGAGCGTATCGGTCGCATCGGCGTCGCGTGCGCTCAACAATCACGCCAACGTCACGGTCGAAATGCGCGACCTGGTCCGCGCCGCCGCCGCCAAATTGCGCTATGTCCCGCATTCCGGCGCGCGCAGCCTGACCCGGCAAAAATCGGATTCGATCGGGGTCGTGCTGCCTGATCTGTTCGGCGGCTACTTCAGCGAATTGATCCGCGGCATCGACCGCGTGGCGCATGCCCACGGTCTCCAGCTGTTGCTGAGCAACATGCACGGCAACCCGCATGAAGCGACCAATGCGGTGCGAGCGATGCGCGGGCGGGTCGACGGCCTGCTGGTGATGGCGCCCGACGTTCGCCGCGAGCGGATGTTCGACGCCTTGTCGCCCGGGCTCCCGGCGGTCTTGCTCGATTGCCACGACGTCGCGCCGGACATCGCCTCGGTCGGAATCGACAATGAAGGCGGCGCGCGGACCATGACCCGCCACCTGGTCGAGCGCGGCTATCGGCGGATCGCCTTCGTCACCGGCCCGCGCAACAACCGCGATTCGATCGAGCGGCTGGCGGGGTTTCGCGATGCCATCGCCCAGACCACCGGCGAACGCAGCCCGATCGTCATTCCGGGCGACTATAGCGAGCATAGCGGGGCCGAGGCCGCGCGGCTGCTGATCACCGGTCGGCTCGAGGTCGACGCGATCTTCTGCGCCAATGACATGATGGCCGTCGGCTGCTGCGGCGTGCTGACCGATGCCGGGATCGAGGTCGGTCGCGACATCGGGGTGGCCGGATTCGATGACATCGAGATGGCGCATTATGTCGCGCCGTCGCTGACCACCATGAATGCACGCATCGCCGAGCTTGGCGCGGCCGCGGCCGAGCAATTGATCGCGATGATCGCCGGCCAGGCCGAGCCGGTCGCAACCATCTTGTCGCCCGTGCTGGTGGCGCGAGAATCAACCCGGCGCGCACCTGCGCCAGTGCCGCTTACAGACCACAACCAAGCGATCTTTCAACAGGGGATGTCGACATGACCTTTACCACCCGTACCGCGATCCTTCGTGCCGTGATGCTCGGCGCGACCGCGCTGACCATGACCGCCGGGATAGTGACGCCGGCGGCGGCGCAGCTCAGCACTTCGACCATTCGGGGCTCGGTGTCGGACGGGACCAAGGTTACGGCGGGAGCTGTAGTCACTGCGGTCAATGTCGGCACCAACGCGGTCAGTCGTGCGACCACCCGCGCCGACGGCAGCTATGTGCTGACCGGGCTGACCCCGGGCACCTATGACATCGGCACCGGCGACGGCAAAGGCGCAGACAAGCAGCGGGTCATCGTTGGCGTTGCCGAAACCGCGTCGCTCGACATCAATACGGCGCAAGCGCCGACGACTGTCGGGGAGAAAGGCGAAATCGTCGTCACCGGGCGGCGGCTGGTCGAGACGCGCACGTCGGAAGTCGGGAGCGCCGTCAGCACGGAGCAGATTGAGAATTTGCCGCAGGGTAACCGCAACTTCCTCGACTTCGCAGCGCTCGCACCGGGGATCCGCATTCTTCGCGACGGGGATCGCCGCCGCCAGACCTTTGGTGGCGCGGGCGTCGGGCTCGATCCAAACGGTGACAGCTTCGGAGGACCTCAGGTCAACGTGTTCATCGATGGCGTGAGTTTGAGGAGCAACGTAAACCAGGGCGGCGTGATCGGCCAGGACGTCAGCGCCGGCAATCCGTTCTCGCAGCTTGCGATCGGCGAATTCCGCGTCCTGACGTCGAACTTCAAGGCTGAATATGAAGACGCCGGCACGGCGATCATCACCGCTATCACCAAGTCGGGAACCAACGAATTTCACGGCGAGGCATTCGGACTGTTCGCCAACCAAAGCTTAGTCGAAAGAAACTTTTTTCAGAAGCGGGACAATATTCCGAAAGGCAAGTTTAAACGCTACCAATATGGCGCTGCGCTTGGTGGCCCAATTATCCGCGATAAATTATTCTTCTTCGTCAATTACGAAGCCAATAATCAGGACAATACCAAGGATATCAATCCTGGCACGGCGACCCCTGCCCAAATTGCTTTAATCGGCTTTGATCCTAGCATTTATCGCGGCAGTAAAATTGCTCCGTTCCGTGAACATCTTGGCTTCGCTAAGCTAACACTTCAGGCGGCGGATAATCACCGGCTCGAACTGACGGCAAGCATTCGCAAGGAAAAAGATGTACGCGGCTTTATTGGCCAGGATACCATCGATCGCGCCGAGAATGTGAAAAACGACGTCTACACCGTCCGGCTCGAGGATCGCTTTACCGGCAACGGCTTCCTTAATGTTGCAAGCGTTGACTACCTGCAGTCCAACCTCACGTTTGGCGCCGCAAGCACGACGAATTTCGGTCTCAATTACCAAGGCATAATCAATATCGGCGGACGGCCGCAATTTCAGCAGGTCAATCAAAAGGGCTTAACATTCCGCGATGAACTAAGCCTCTCGAACATCCAGTTCCATGGCAATCATCTGGTCAAGGTCGGTGGCAAATTATCCTTTCAGGATTACGGCGTTGCCGGCAGCGGGCCAAATGCGAACCCGCAATTCGACTTCATCAATGACCCGACGCGCAACCTCGACTTTGGCTTTCCGGCCGTCGTTCGGTTTGGCGGCGGCAATCCGAACGTCAAGGCGAAAACTACTCAGATTGGGTTGTTTGTGCAGGACGACTGGGAGGTTAACAAGCATTTGCTGATCAATGCCGGCCTGCGCTGGGACTATGATTCGAACGCCAAGAATAACAGTTTCGTTACTCCGCCCGCCGCAGTCGCGGCGCTCCGGGCGCTGGCGCTCGATCCGCGCATCCAGCCGTCATTCTACAACGTCGACGATTATATTTCCAATGGCAACCGCAAGGCCGAACTCGGCAATTTCGCGCCTCGTATAGGCTTTTCCTACGACTTCAAGGCAGACCAGCGCACCGTGCTGTTCGCGGGTTATGGCCGTTATTACGACCGCACCTTGTTCCGCAGCGCGGCGGAAGAAACGTTGCTGTCACAATATCGGTCGGGCGAATTATTGTTCTCGAGGGATGGCCTGCCGCGCGACGGACGCCCGACAATCCTGTTCAATCCCAATTACCTGACACCGGCTGGTTTTGCGGCGTTGCTGGCCAGTCTCGCCGCCGATCCGACCTCGCCCGGGACCAGCGAATTGCGGGTGATCCCCAACAATCTCAAGACGCCGTATACCGACCAGTTCAGTGTCGGCATCCGTCAGCGGCTGGGGATTTTCCGGACGTCGCTGACCTACAACCACACGATCGGCAAGAATCAGATTGGCTATGCGCCGCTTAACCGCACGCCCAATCCCGACCCCGGAAGTGGTGGATTTTATGGCTATATTCCGTTGATCAATGGCTACGGCAATGTCGTCGCCGGGTTCAACACACGCGCGACCAAATATGATGCGTTGTTCGTCACTGTCGACAAGCCCTACACCAAGGCTTCGGGCTGGGGCGGCGGCATCGCCTGGACCCACGTGTTCCAGTCGAAAGAGCGCGGCTTCTCGTTCAACTTCGATTATCCCAACATCGGCGCCTCCCCCTATGTCCCCAATTCGGGCAACGAGAAGGAACGCGTCGTCATCAACGGCATCGCCGATTTGCCGTTCGATTTCAAAATCTCGGGACTCGCGACCTACGGTTCGGGATCGCCATATTTTGTCATTGATGCGCTCAACGGCTTCCAGCCGGGCAATATCCGGTTGGGCAGCTTCAATCACCTGCCCTATTATCTGCAGGTCGATTTGCGACTGCAGAAGATGTTCCGTTTGGGTGGTGGTCGTGAGTTCTCGCTGTCGGGCGAGGTGTTCAACCTGTTCAACCGCGCCAACTTCGGCGGGGCGCAGGGCTTCAATTGTTGCGGCGGCATCTCTGATTTCGGCAAGCCCAATGCCCTGTCCGGCCCGCCGCGCACCTTCCAACTGGGTGCCAACTTCCGTTTCTGAGCCCAGCGGCGGGGTC
>ENA-OBIT01000008-OBIT01000008.1-metagenomes-genome-assembly--contig:-NODE-8-length-65823-cov-6.1064_pt1 | contig 65823 bp, 58 predicted proteins | sample MGYA00153386_OBIT01 | MGnify analysis MGYA00153386
CCGGGCTTGACACGGACGGTGCGGCGGCGGTCGGCACTGGTCACCGGACGGCCCTCGATCGCCGCCGCGATCTCGCCCACCGGCAGGTCGAGCAGGGCGCGGGTCAGCGCCCCGGCGACGCGCCCCACCTGGTCGGGCATCGCCGGATCGGTCAGCGCGCGCGGCACTTGCGGCGCGCGGTTAGGCTGGGCAGCGAGCGCGGGGCTGGCGATCAGGGTGAGTGGAACGGCGATGAGCAGGAGGCGCATGGGATGGTCCTTCCGAATCAAGTCGCGATGAGTATCCGCAAAAATGGCGTGGAAGGAAAGGCTTACCGCCCAATCACCGCATGGCCAGCCAGATCAGCGCCGCGCCGCCGGCGATGATGCGGTAGATTCCGAACGGCACGAAGCCGTGGCGCTGGATGATCGCGATGAACGCTTTGACCACCACGATCGCGACCACGAACGACACCGCCGCGCCGATCAAGATGTTGGTCGCCATCCCGGGCTGGAGCTCGCTGCCGTGCTTGAACAGCTCGAGCGCGGTGGCCCCGGCCAGCGTCGGCACCGCGAGGAAGAAGCTGAACTCGGCGGCGGTCTTGCGGTCGACCCCCATCGCCATCGCGCCGAGAATGGTCGCGCCCGAACGGCTGACCCCCGGAATCATCGCCAGGCACTGGACCAGGCCGACCACCAACGACTGACGGAAGGTGAGGTTGGCGACCCCGCCACTCTCCTGCGGCTTGGCCAGCTTCTCGACCGCGAGAATGGCGAACCCGCCGATCAGCAGCGACCAGGCGACGATCGTCGCGCTGCCCAGCATCGCTTCGACCTGGTCGCCAAGCGCGAGCCCGAGCACCACCGCCGGGATGAAGGCGACAGCCAAATTGCGGACGAAGAGCCACGCCTCCACCTCGCGCCGGAACAGGCCGGTGAGGACGTCCCAGAACGTCCGCCAGTACAATACGACGATGGCCAGGATCGCGCCCGGCTGGATGGCGACGTTGAATAACGCCCAATCCTTGGCCTTGAAGCCGAGCAATTCGGTGGCGAGGATCAAATGGCCGGTCGACGAGACGGGGAGGAATTCGGTCACCCCCTCGACGATGCCGAGGATGATGACGAGCATCAGGTCGGTCATTGATTAACTCTTGGACAAGGAAGTGGAGCGGCGGGAAAAGCGGCCGCCTTCACGAAAGCGCCCGAGCCAGTCGGGTGCGACCGCGGACAATGGCACGGGGTCGATCCCGAACGCGGCGAGGCCGTCGGCGTGGGCGGCGACGACATTGTCCGACTGGAGCGAAATCCACTGGTCGCGGGTCAGCGGCGCGCCGGGCAGGAAGCCAAGGCGCGACATCAGGTCGGCGGCAAAGTCGGGCATGTCGACAAGCTGGGTCGACTGGCCGGCGGCGACCCCGATCTGGCGGGTAAGTTCGCGCATCGTCATCACTTCAGGCCCGCCAATTTCATAGGTCTTGCCGCGATGCGCCGGATCGAGCGTCGCTGCTGCGATAGCCTGGGCCAAGTCGCGGACATAGACCGGCTGGAACCGCGTCTTGGGCGCGATCACCGGGTAGATCGGCAGCATCGCGAGCAACCCGGCGAAGCGGTTGGTGAGCAGATCCTCGGCCCCGAACACCAGGCTCGGGCGAATGATGGTCGCGGCGGGGAAGGCGGCCCGGACGGCGGTTTCGCCATGACCCTTGGAGCGCGAATAATGCGATGCGGCATCGGGATCGGCACCGATGGCGGAGATGTGGACCAACGTCGTGGCACCGGCGGCATGGGCCGCCTCGGCGACATGCGCTGCCCCGCGCGAATTCACCAAATCCATCTTGCCGCCCATGATCGCGACCAGATTGATCACCGCGTCGGCCCCGGTCACCGCCGCGGCAACGCTCAGCGGCTGAGCGACGTCGGCGCGGACGATGTCGAGCTGGCTCATCCCGCCCAATGGCTGGAGGAAGAATGCCTGTTTCGGGTTGCGCTGCGCAACGCGCACCCGGGCGCCGCTTTTGAGCAACGCCTCGCACACATAACGACCGATAAATCCGCCGCCGCCGAAGACGGTGACGAGGCGCGGTGTGTCGCTGGGGGAGCTGCTGATCATGACGATGTCCCCTAGCGCCCGGCCAAGCCCGTTGACAAGCCGCGCCGCCCCCCTCTAAGCGCCGCCCCCTACCTGCAATGACGATCCTGTGCCCAGGTGGCGGAATTGGTAGACGCACCAGCTTCAGGTGCTGGCGCTCGCAAGGGCGTGGAGGTTCGAGTCCTCTCCTGGGCACCATTTCCCTGTTTGCCGATGTTCGCGACAGGTTCAATAAACCCCAGAAATCTGCTAGTTTCTCGCTTGATTTTACCGCTCTCGGTTGCTGGCGTTCGTCGACAATCGCGAAAATTTGGGGGTCTTTTTGGGGGCCTTTTGAAGGCGGACCTTCGATGCGACGGCGGAAGGGCGCGACATGGCATTGACTGATACGGCGGTTCGGTTGGCAAAGGCGGGCGGTAGCGACCGCAAGCTGGCGGACGGAAAAGGGGCTTTACCTGCTCGTCACCGCAGCCGGATCGAAACTGTGGCGGCTCAAATACCGGATTGGCGGCAAGGAAAAGAAGCTCGCGCTGGGGGCCTATCCCGAAATCGGTCTGAAGGATGCGCGCTCCAGGCGCGACGACGCCCGTAAAGTGGCGCTAGCGGGCAATGATCCGGCGATTGCCAAGCGCGAAGCTCGCATCGCCAAACGCATCGCATCGGCGAACACCTTCGCGGCGGTTGCCGAGGAATATATCGCTAGGCTTGAGGCTGAGGGGAGGGCGGCAGTCACCATAGGCAAGACGCGCTGGCTGTTGGGAAAGCTGACTCCAGCGCTTGTAACGCGCCCAATTGCCGAAATCAGCCCGCATGAATTGCTGGCAGTGCTCAAGGCGTCCGAACGCGCTGGGCATCGTGAGACGGCGCGGCGGCTGCGTTCCTTCGCCAGCCGCGTGTTCCGTTATGCCGTGGCGACGGCGCGGGCGACAGTCGATCCGGCGCAGCCATTGCTAGGTTCACTGACAGCGCCGGTTGCGAGACACCATGCGGCAGTCACCGATCCTGTCGACTTCGGAAAGCTGTTGCGGTCGATAGAAGCCTACTCCGGCCAGCCGGTGACGAAGCTGGCGCTGCGCTTCACCCCGCACGTTTATCAGCGACCGGGCGAAGTGCGAAAGGCGGAGTGGAGCGAGATTGATTTCGAAAAGGCGCTCTGGACGATCCCTGCCGAACGGATGAAGCAACGCCAGCCGCACCGAGTCCCGCTATCGCAACAGGCGCTCGCAATCCTTCGCCAAGCGGCGGAATTGAGCGGCGGTGGCCGCTACATATTCCCGAAACTGGGGTCGCCGCTGAAACCGATGTGCGAAAACGCGATCAATGGAGCGTTGCGACGGATGGGTTATGGTCCAGCCGACATGACGGCGCACGGCTTTCGTTCGACCGCTTCGTCGCTCTTAAATGAGAGCGGCAAATGGAGCGCCGACGCAATCGAGCGCGCCTTATCGCACGCCGATGGCAATCAGGTTCGCGCGGCCTATCATCGCGGGGCGCATTGGCCGGAGCGGGTCGAGATGGCGCAGTGGTGGAGCGATCACCTCGATGCCCTAAAAGCGGGAGCTAAAGTCTTGCCGTTCTCGTCCAAGAGCGCGGGAAAGGCGGCGACCTGACAATTCGCCAATGTCCGCTTTCGACCCAAAGCGGACGTTAGCTGCATCCGCTAAATCGAGATTATCTGTTCGCGAGCCGCTCCGCCTCGGCACGTTCATGGGTCACATAAAGAATTGGCAGTTTGAGTTCGTCGCGGACGCGTTCGATCACCAGCATGATGTCATCGCGCCTGGCTTGGTCAAGCGACGTCAACGGCTCGTCCATCAGCAAGGCTAGAGCGCCGCACAGCATGGCTCGGCCGATCGCGACGCGCCGGACCTCGCCGCCCGACAGCGACCTCGGCTACCGATCGAGCAAGTCGCCGATCCCGAGAAAAGCCACGGGCTCCTCAAACGACATCCATCGTTGGTGGCCGGCAACCGATCTGTGACCGTCGAGCAGGAAGGGCGTAGGCACGCTCCTAATTGAGCATCTACTCAATCGTGCCGTTGAAGCCGGCGAGGAGCACTGTGTTGCTGAACAAGTGTTGGACAAAGCATTTTGGTCGGCCAATGATTTTAGCGAGCATAATGGCGCTTATCCGACAACCGCAGCCCAAGAAAAGTCCGGCCGCCGATAACATGAGCCCGATGCGCCTGCGCGAACAGACGATTATGTCCGCGCGCGATGTGGGCAATGAATCGGATTGAGACAGCCGAGAATTTGATCGGCCACCGGAAGCGCTGGGCACACGGACCGACCCGGCGCTCGTTGAGGCGCGCAAGGGTGTTGACGCGGCCATTTTGATGGCGGAAGTAATGGAGACCGGGTTGTATCGATTGCATCCCGTTCTTGTTCAGTGTTTGTTTTTCTGAGGCTCAGAGTATCAATTCAGGAGCGCGTTCCGATCAATACTCTTTTCAAGTTTGTCGCACCCCTTATCCCAGCGATGATTGCCTCGTCAGGCCATGCACAGGGTCCCGCCGAACAAGCGACGCGAGCCGCTATCGCCCGGGTCCAGCAGATCGATTCCTCAATCCATGCGGTCATCGCGCTTGATCCAACCGCGATCGATCAGGCTCGACGGGTCGACGCCAGCGGACTTCGCGGTCCGCTCGTCGGGGTGGCGGTGTTGATCAAAGACAATATCGAGGTGGCCGGCTCCCTTCCCACGACCGCAGGTAGCCTTGCTCTCTCCGCCAACGTTACCAATCGTGATGCGCCGCTGGTCGCCCGGTTGCGCAAGGCCGGTGCGATCATCCTCGGCAAGACCAACCTGTCGGAATGGGCCAACATCCGCTCGAGCCATTCAATTTCGGGCTGGAGCGCGGTCGGCGGGCAGACGCGAAATCCGCACGCGCTCGATCGCAATCCCTGCGGCTCGTCGAGTGGGTCAGGTGCGGCGGTGGCGGCCGGCGAGGTAGATTTTGCCATCGGCACTGAGACCGATGGTTCGATCACTTGCCCCGCCTCGGTCAACGGCGTAGTCGGGTTCAAGCCAACCGTCGGCTTCGTCAGCCGTACGTATGTCGTGCCGATCAGCGTCAGTCAGGACACCCCCGGCCCAATTACACGCACCGTCGAGCAGGCGGCCCAGTTGATGGACGTCATCGCCGGCAGCGATCCAGCCGATTTCGCCACGCGGCAGGCCGACTCCCACCGCGTTAACTTCGCCGCAGCCTTGAGCCTGCAGTCTCTACGCGGCGCTCGGCTGGGCGTGCTGCGCTTTGCTTCCACTCCCCAGCTCGACCCGGCGTTCGATGAGGCACTAGCGGTTCTAAAGGCGCAAGGCGCGACGCTAGTCGAGATCAAAAAGTTCGACGATAAGGCAATCAGCGACAATGAGGGGAAGGTGCTTAATGCCGAGCTGAAGGCCGGACTCAACGCCTATCTCGCAACCACTCCGCCATCAGTCACCAGTCGCACGTTGGCACAGGTCATCGCCTTTAATAAAACCCATGCCATTCAGGAAATGGCGCTGTTCGACCAGGAAACATTCATAGCAGCCGAGGCTACCACCGGCCTTGCCCATCCTGCCTATAAAATGGCGCGTTCAAAAAGCCTCGCCGCTGCTGGCATCAATGGCATTGATAAGTTGCTCGCGTTGAATAAGCTCGACGCGCTTGTCGGCCCGACTGTCGGCCCGGCATGGAAGATCGACGCGGTCAACGGCGACCAGTTCAGTGGCGGCGGCGCTGGCAGCCTCGCCGCGGTCGCGGGCTACCCGCATCTAACCGTGCCGATGGGTGTAGTGCGCGGGCTGCCGGTGGGACTGAGCTTTATGGGCGCGAAGTGGAGCGATGCGCGCATCCTGTCACTTGGCTTCGCCTATGAGCAGGCTAGCCACAAACTCGTTAGCCCACGCTTCGTGCCGTCGATAGAATCTTCCCCACCAGTAGCACAACAGCTTCAGCCACAACGCCAGTGATTTCTAAAATCAGCGCGGTCGCCTATTTCTCAAGGTGACGATTACGCAGTCGATGACCCCTATCGGGTCTAATGCGATTATCGTGAAGGGCGAACCCAGGAAAAGAGCGCAGATCTCAGCTACTGACCTGGACCATTGAATCCGCGCTCAAGTCGACTTCTCGTCATCTGAGAAAAGTAACGACTTTGTCCGATCATTCGCAATGTAATCAAATGGCTCGGTTCGGGTCCCACAGCCCGGAGGTGACTTCGGTGGCCTGAGCCTAAAAGTAGCCCATAGCCCCTGCCTGGATCCTAATTGCAAGGTTCACAGTTGAACGTTCGGACTGCTCCAAAGCGATGTGCATCGCCGTTGTCGCGCCGAGACAAGTCTACCAAATGTGCACACGCTGGTCGGGCGCAAGGTAAAGCTTGTTGCCCGGCTGCACATTGAACGCCTTGTACCAGGCGTCGACATTGCGAACGATGCCATTGACACGATACTTGCCCGGCGAATGCGGGTCAGTCAGGATCTGCTGGCGCTCTGCATTCTCGCGATCTTTTTCCTGCCACGCCTGGGCGTAGCCAATGAAGAAGCGCTGGTCGCCGGTCAGCCCGTTGATTACCGGCGCGGTGCCGTGCTTCGCCTGGTATTTCTGGTAGGCCGCATACGACGCCTCGACCCCGCTCAGATCGCCAAGATTTTCGCCGAGCGTCAGCTTGCCGTTGACTTTGACGCCCGGATAGGGGCTGAACGCATTATACTGGCTGACGAGCTTGTCGGTGCGTGCGGAATAAGCCTTGACCGCCGCCGGGCTCCACCAGTCGCGAAGCGAACCCTTGGCGTCGAACTTGCGGCCTTCATCGTCGAAGCCGTGGCCCATTTCGTGGCCAATCACCGCGCCGATCGCGCCATAGTTCGTCGCCGCATCCGCCGCCGGATCGAAGAAGGGCGCCTGGAGGATTGCCGCAGGGAAGGTGATCTGGTTGTTGAACGGATCGTAATAGGCGTTGATCGTTTGTGGGGTCATTCCCCACAAGGTCCGGTCAACCGGCTTGGGGAACCGCGACAACTCAAGTTTCCAGCCAAAATCCTGCGCGCGGATAGCGTTGCCCAGGACATCACCCTTGACCACCTTCAATCCCGAATAATCGATATAATTCACTGGATGACCGATCCGCGGTTCGAACGCTGAAAGCTTGGCCAGCGCTTCGGTCCGTGTCGCCTGATCCATCCAGTCGTTGTGCGAAATCCGCTCCTGGTATGCCTCGCGCAGATTTGCGATCAGCTCGGTCATCTGTCGCTCGGATTCGGCCGGGTAATGGTCCTTGACGTAGATCTCGCCGACCGCTTCGCCCATGGCGTCATTGACCGCGAGAACACCGCGCTTCCACCGCTCGCGCTGCACCTGGACCCCGTTCAATTCCTTGGCATAGAAATTAAAGCGCGCATCGTCGAACGGCTTGGACAGGCTGCCAGCATGGTCCGACGCAAAGCGAAACGAGAGCCACTCTTTCCACGTTGACAGCGGCACCGACGCGACCAGCTTGCCGGCGCCCGAGACTGCCGACGGTTCGGTGACGATGACCGTTTGCGCACTAGCCAGACCGTTTGCGGCAAGTGTCGAATTCCACGCGAACTGCGGCGCCAGCGCGGCAAGCTGCACGCGACTCATCGGATTGTAGATTTTGTCGATATCGCGGCGCTCGGCGAGTGCCCACTGCGCCTGCGACAGCGCAGTCTCCAGCGCAATGATGCGATCGGCTGACGCCGCGCCCCCGGGCAAGCCGGCGAGCCGCTGCATTGTCTGAATATATTCGTGATAGGCGGCGCGGTAACCGACCATCTTGGCATCGGTGTCCAGATAATATTCGCGTCCGGGAAGTCCCAGCGTCGCCTGGCTCGCGACTGCACTATATTTGGCCGGGTTTTTGAAATCGGGGTTGATGCCGAGGTCGACCGGACTTGCGTAACCGGGCGCAATGAAGAGCGACAGCAGCTGCGCGCGGTTCTGCACCGCGGCAATCTTCGCAAGGAAAGGTTTCAGTGGCGCTGCCCCCGCTTGGTCGATTGCCGCGGTGTCCATGTAGCTTCCGTAATAATCACCGACTTGACGGCTAAGCGCGCTCGGCTGCGGAGTGTTCGACAGGCTGTCGACAATCTCGCGCACATCCTTTTCCGACTGGTCAGATAAGGTCACGAACGGCCCGGCTGAGGCGCGATCGGGGGCGATTTGCGTAGTCTTGTCCCAGCCACCGTTGACGAAGCTCCAGAAATCGTCGCCCGGCTTGACGGTTGAGTCCATCGCCGCTGCATTATAGCCCCAATCGCCGTAAACCGGCTTGGCCGCCAGCGCGGCGGCCGACGTGGCGAGTGCAATGCCGGCAACGGCGGGAAGCAAAGAGCGTTTGGTCATCGAAATCCTCGGCCGAATAAAATTATGAGATAGTGTATCGATATCAGTATTTGGGAGTAGCGATTTCGACGAACGACCGACCTAAACGGCATCGACGGTTGAACTAGCGAGAGTCCGCGAGGCCGCCGCCTTGCGACCCCCTCAGACAATTGCGGGCCGCAAGGTTGCGATCGGTTCCGTTAGAAATGAGCTTCCACGCTGACCCGGTAATAGCGACCGAGGATTCCGGGGAAGTAGGTGGTGTAGTTGCCCAGCAGCAATGACGGATAAGGCGGCTTAGTGTTGAACAAATTATCAACGGTGCCGCGAAGCGTGAAGCGTTTGTTAAACGTGTGGGAGATCGCAAAGTTGGTGAATAACACGCCCTTGACCCGCGGGATCGAAAATTGATTTTTGAACTGGTCGGGCACGAGGTTAGCCGGACCGATGTAATTGCCCTCAAGCTGCATGCTGAAGCCGCCGTTGGTATACGAAACCGACGCCACGCCCCGGTTCTTCGAGGAGCCAACGGATCCGGCACTCTTCGACGGTGCGTCGCCCGCCGAAGCAGATCTGTTAAGCGTCAAAAGGTGCTGGGCACTGGCCGAAAAATCGAGGCGGCTGCTTGCCCCGAGGAACGGGGTCGGCAGGTGGTAATCAAAACCGATCAGAACGCCGCGATATTGCAGGAGTGCGGAGTTAAAATAACTGGTCTTAACCAGCGAAAGCTGATTCGCTGAATCGCGGGTGATTAGGGCGCAAAATGGGTTGGTGGCAAAACTCGTCGAATCGTAACAGGCGCTCAAAACCTGATCGGGAGAGAACGCGCTAATTGCCTGCTTCAAACGAATGTTTACATAATCGACAGTCAGCGTCAGCCCCCTAACAAACCGTGGACGAAAGACGGTGCCGACGGTGAAGCTGTTGGCGACCTCGTTCTGGAGAGCCGCATTGCCGACCGTGATGCCATTAAAAGAGCGCTGGTTCGATAGCGCCGAAAATGGTTGGGTGATCCCCACCGCTGCGCAGTTCGCTGCACGGGTCGCCGGCGCTGGCCCGCTGTTGACGTTGGTCGAATTGCAAGGGTCGTTGGCGAAGATAAATGACGACGACGATGGGTTGAAGGCTTCAGTAACCGACGGTGAACGGATGGCACGGGTAAAGGCGACTCGAAACGACAGGTCGCGAACTGGTGCGTAGCGCGCGCCGGCCGTCCAAGTGAAGTCGCTGCCTGCGATGCTGTTTTTGACAAAACGGCCCGCAGTCTGGAACGATAGCGAACTGATTAGAGGAACGTCATTTTCGGGCCCGATGACGTCGCCATCGAGCTCACCGAAAAACTCGTTGGTTTTGAACTTGCCGAACACCGGGTCGATCGGAACCGCACGGCCATAGGTTTCGCGCGGCGCGGGTCCTGGAACACCGAAGTAAAAGGCGCCGGGATCGAAGCGCGACGACTCCTCGCGATGCTCGTATCCGGCCGCGAACGAAAAGTTCCCGCCGGGTAGTTTGAACAACGGGCCGGCGATCGATGCAACGAAATCCTTCTGCTCGTTGAGTGACTTGGGGCGTGCGATCGAGGTGACGTAATCCTTCGCGGCCTGCGAAACCTGCTGGCCGAACAGGTTGAGGGGCGCACACATCGAGCTGACCGTGGCTGCTCCTGAATTCACATAGCCCGGCGCGCAAACGATGTTGCCGTTGGTATCGCGCACAGCGTTCACTGCGTTGAGAAAGTTCTGCTGGTTAAGCACTGGGATCGTGCTGGTGGTTAAAGAATGACCATAGTTTGCGGTTGCTTGCGCCTTCCAATCGCCGACAGCAAGAACGTGAACGTCGGCTTCGACGCCGCCCACAAAGCGGTATACTTCAGTTTTGCCGGTCGCGACGCCATTTTCAAGATCATAGTTGGCGCGGCCATAATAGAAATAGTCTTGGTTTTCCGTAACGCCAAGATTGAGATCGCTCAACGGGTTGTTGTTGATCGAATTGACAATCTCCGCGCGCGCTGATGGTGACAGGAAAGGGTTGTCGACGCTCAGGATAAGGTTGCCGTCACGGGAGCCAGGAGGGCCGAACAAGCCTGTATTATAAGCCGGCTGAGACGTCAGATTGCGACCTTGACTAACGCTGTACCAGCCCTCGCCGAAAACGCGCACCCGGTCCGAAAATGCGTAGTGGACAATGACGTTGGCGCTGTAGCGCTTGAGGTCGGTGAGCAAATTTTCGACCTGTGGCAGGCTTAGGCCATTACCGCCGCTGGTGAAGATGTTGAAACCGTCATCCGGGCCGATGGTCTGTCCGAAATCAATCGGAATAAGATTGCCTGCGGGGTCGAACTTCAGCTGGCTGCCGTTACGTCCTACTCCAAAATTCAAGCCCGGCCCGAAGACCAATGTTTGCTGCTGCGGGCTCAGTGGGAAATCGAGCCCAAATTGGCCGCCGCCGACTAGCGGGATGCCATTGACGTCGATCGATGGCACACGGAAGTCGGTATAGGGTACCAAGGTAAATTGGCCAGGGGTCGATGGACTGTCGAAGCGATTATCGCTGGTCGTGAGGCGGCGGTCGGTAAAGCGAAGTCCTTTTTCGGTGTCATATTCTCCAGCAATAGTGACATTGCCGCGGCCGTCCGCGAAGTTCATCCCCGCCAGCGCTCGAACTCGATACTTCGGCGCATCACCAAAAATGCTTAAGCCTGTCTGGACGTCGATATCGAAACCCTGATAATTCTTCTTAAGAAGGACGTTGACCGTCCCCGCGATTGCGTCGGAACCATAGATCGGCGCGCCGATCGCGGCGACTGTCTCGACATGGTCGATCAGTTTGGTCGGAATGATGTTGAGATCGACTTGGCCACCGCCTGATCCGGTCGGCCCGAAGATCGACGCAGTGTTCGACGACACGAACCGCTGTCCGTTGACCAGCACTAACGTGCGCTGCGAACCCAGCCCGAGAAAGTTGACGAAATTTTGTCCCGGCCCGAACCCCGACTGTGCGTCGCCGACCGGCGAAGAACCCGGGATTCCAAACTGCGGCTGCTCGTTAAGTGCATCGGCCAGGGTCGAAAAACCGCGCGTATCCATGTCCTTGGATGTAATTACGGAGACCGGAGAAATGGTGTCGGCGCGGGTATGCGCGATACGCGAACCGGTCACGACGATTGCGCTATCGTCCTCTTTTTTCTGGTCCTTTTTTACCTGATCGTTGACATCAGGGCCCGGCGAGGCCGTGGTATCGGTCGCGGGCGACGCCTCGGCCGGAATCGAGGTCTGCGCGATGGCGGTATTCGCATTAAATATAATTGCGATTAGCGAGGTGGCGCCGAGTAGCGCGGTCCTGGGCAGGTGCATTTCATCCCTTTCGACGAAATTTATAACACGGTGCCCTCGGCGCCTCTATGAAGTCAGTTTCAGATTAAAACCAGCTCCATCGAGAATATTTTTTTCCATGGCACTTTTGGGCAACACAGGAACGTCTTCCCCACGTCAACGATGGGACAAGCGTCAAGCGCCATGGTCCATCTCAAGCCGCGCCCGTCCCGCGAGATCGATCATGCAGTCGGACTTCACGGGCCAGATCACAACAAGCGAGATCAGGGATCTGGGGCGCGAGTCCGGGGCGTTGAAAGGGTGCGTCGCCGATCTGACACTTGAGAACCGAATGCGCCAAAAAGCATGACCGCAGACAGGGAGCACAGCACATGAGGTAGCCCGCATCCTATATGCTCGAAGTCATTCGGATCGTCGAGGCGCCGAGTCGAGCGAGGCACCGCGATGAGGCTAAATCCGCGAAGCCCTCGGTAAGCTCATAAGCGGAATTGCATGGGCGCGTTCGAACCGCCATGCATTGATTATGGCTGATCTACACCCGCTTCCTGGCCTTGCTCGCGTACTAGGATACGCGGGCCTGCTGCCGCAGCTTGCCGCATTTGTACTGTTAGCAAGTGGACCGATCGAGCATCGGCACCTCGCCCAGTTGCTTGCAATCACTTATGCCGCTTTGATTTTTAGCTTTTTAGGTGCGCTCTGGTGGGGACTTGCGGCGGCACAGGTGACCCGTGCGCCGGCATGGATTTGGTCGGCAGGCGTGTTGCCATCGCTCATCTCGCTGTTAGTCTTTCTTTTGTGGGCCTCCGGACACCTCGGCACGCCGGGTGCGCTTTCCATCCTTGCGCTTGGCATCGTTGGATCGGCCCTCGTGGACCGACGCCTCGATGAACTGAAGCTTTGCCCACCAGGCTGGACTAACCTTCGTCTCGCTCTTTCGATCGGTTTAGGCTCCCTTACCGCGGCCTGCGCCATCGCGTGAAGCCAACCCACTCGACTGATTTCCTCACTTTTGGTCGTCGCTCCGGCACTTTGGTGCGCTAAGCGGAGGTCCGCTTTCGACCCATTGCGGACACAAGAACGACCAGCCACAACAGGCCAATGACCTGAATCGATAAAGACCTGCTTACCCGACTGCCGCTGCCGAATATCGCCAAGGTCACGTTTTACAAGCGGGACCAAATCACTACCGACCTAATCTGCTGCGACGTGGTTGTCGGTGACAAAGTGTGGACGTTTCATGAGGAACTGGTCGGCTGGGATTTGCTCATAGCCCAACTGCAAAGGCTTCCCAGCTTCCGCGACGATTGGTTCGCCGCTGTGTCGCAGCCGCCATTTGCAAGGGCCCCGGCGCCAAAAAAACATCATTCTCACCAACGCTCTTCAAGTTGGGGCACTTTTTGGAGCAAGCTGCGACAATAGACGCGTGCAACCGCCAAATCATGCACCTGCTGCATATCTAACCTCTTCTCCGGCGCCGTCCCTGTCAGTTTGGCCACTCGCAGCGCAACGCTGGGCGTGATCGCCTGCTTCTCTCCGGTGATCTCATAGAGCGTCTGACGGGACAGCCCGAGGAGGCGAGCTGCAACTGCTCTCGTACAATTGAGGTGATCGAGCGTAGTTAGAAGCAGGGATCCTGGGTGCGGAGGCAACGACGCGCTTGTCTGGCTCATTTAATGATCTCCGGGTGACCTTTGGCGTCAATCCGAACTCCTTGAACGTCAGGTTTCGGTGGACGGCTGTAAACTGATGGCTGACACGCTGCTTCAGTTAAATTACGCTGGCGCTGACAGGGGGCAAGGTCTGTAACCTGTCGAAGAGTCCCAGCGTCTCCTGGCCAAACCGCGTCAATTGACAGCTGCAAAACAACCTTTAGCTTGGGCTCGTCAAACGTTCATATGTACGTTCGAAATCAGCATGAAAATGCTTCTGGGGGCCACTTTAAGGGCCACTCCCTAGATGAGCCCAGGAAAATACAATAAATTCAGTTCACTAGGTTGCAGATGTTAGTCCTCTCCTGGCACCTTTTGTTGGTCAGTCGGCTCGGCGCGCTGTCGATTTCAATCTAGTTGGAAATCTCCGATCAGCGGATGCCGAACGATCACTGAGCGATCGGCGTGCGGCCCCCCAAGGCGGCCAGATAATCCTCACGCCAGCGGTGGACATTGTCGTTCGACACCCCGGCCATCAACGCCCGCCAGCGGCGCTTGCGCTCATCGAGCGGCATGGCGAGCGCGGTGGCGAGCGCGTCGCTGATCGCGTCCTTGCTGTAGGGGTTGACCAGCAACGCATCGGTCATCTGCAACGCCGCGCCGGCGAACTTGCTGAGGATCAACACGCCCGGATCCTCGGGGTCCTGCGCCGCGACATATTCCTTGGCGACAAGGTTCATCCCGTCGATCAGCGGCGTGATCAGCGCGACGTCAGCCCCGCGGAACAGGCCGGCAAGGCCAGCGCGCGGATAGCTTTGGTTGACGTAGCGGATCGGCACCCAGTCGACCTGCGCGAAATGGCCGTTGATCCGCCCCGACACACCGTCGAGTTCGGCGCGGATGTCCTCATAGGTATGGACCGCCCCGCGTGAGGCCGGCGCGATTTGCAGCAGGAACGCGCGGTGCTGCCAGTCGGGATGCTCGTCGAGGAAATGGCCATAACCTTCGAACCGCTGGACCAGTCCCTTAGTGTAATCGAGCCGATCGACGCCAATGATGACCTTCTTGCCCTTGGCGCTGTCGCGAATGGTGCGTTGCGCCTCGATCGCGTCGTGACTGGTGACCATGTCATCGATTTCGGAAGCGTCGATGCCAATCGGGAAAGCGCCCGTGCGGACCACCCGGTCGCCGACCGTGACGATGCCGTCGGCATCGACCTTCCCGTCCATTTCGCACTCGACATAATGGTGGAAGCTTTCGAGCCAATCGTCGGTCTGGAACCCGATCAGGTCGTAGGCCAGCATCGATTCGACCAGACGGCGGTGGTAAGGCAACGCCGTCAGCAAGCGATGCGGCGGCCACGGCGTGTGGAGGAAAAAGCCGATGCGGTTGGTGACCCCCATCTGGCGCAATTGGTCGCCCAGCGGGATGAGGTGATAATCCTGCACCCAGATGAGGTCGTCGGGCTCGATCAGCGGCAGCGCGGTCGAGGCGAGGCGCTGGTTGACGCGCTCATAGCCGGCGCCGAAACTGCGGTCGAATTCGGCCAGGTCGATGCGGTAATGGAACAGGGGCCACAGCGTCCGGTTGGCGTAACCGTTATAATATTCATCGATATCCTGGGGCTCGAGATCGACCGTTGCGGTGGTCACGCCGGCATCGCGACTGATGTTCATTCGCCCGGTAAAGGTATCGGTGACCTCGCCCGACCAGCCAAACCAGATCCCGCCGCTTTCGCGCAAGGCGGAGCTCATCGCGACGGCGAGCCCGCCTTGGCTGGCACTGCCGCTGCGCGCCTTGGGAGCGCTGACCCGGTTGGACATGATGATCAGCCGGCTCACCGCACCGCACTCCACGGGCGCGACAGCAGGACGGCGCAGTTGATCAGCCCGACCAGCGAATAGGTTTGCGGATAATTGCCCCACAATTCGCCGGTTTCCATGTCGGTGTCTTCGCTCAGCAGGCCCGCCGGGGTCAGCCGCTCGAGCATTGCTTCGTATAATGTCCGCGCCTCGGCGGTGCGGCCGACGAAGTGCAGGGTTTCGATCAGCCAGAAAGTGCAGAAGTTGAACGCGGTCTGGGGCAGGCCGAAGTCATCCTCGGTCGAATAGCGCAGCATGTGGTCGCCGCGGCGAAGCCCCGCCTCGACCGCGTCGAAGGTGGCGACGAAACGCGGGTCGTCGGCGGCAAGGAATTGCAGGTCGTTGAGCTGGAGCAGGCTGGCGTCGAGTTCCGAGCCGCCCCAGATCGCCGAAAAGCGACCCTCGCCCGCAATCCAGGCTTTTTTCTCGATCGCCTTGCGGATGCGCTCGGCGGCCTTGCGCCAATAGCCGGCGCGGTCGCCGAGCCCGAGATTAGTGGCGATCTTCGCCAGCCGGTCGCATGCCGCCCAGCACATCACCGCGCTGTAGGTGTGGACCGCCGACTTGGTGCGAAATTCCCACAGACCGGCGTCGGGCTGGTCGAACGACGCCAGCGCGCGCTCACCGACCTGTTCGAGCGCGGCGAAATCGTCGGCGCTGGCCGGGCGCAGCAGGCGCTGGTCGAAGAAGGCCTGCGCGCTCGACAGGACGATCTGGCCATAAGCGTCGTGCTGGATTTGCGAATAAGCCGCATTGCCTACCCGCACCGGCCCAAGCCCGCGATATCCGGCGAGACCGGGAGCGAAAGTCTCGGTGAGCTCGCCTTCGCCACTGACGCTATAGAGCGGCTGGATTTCACCGCCCTCGCTATGGTCGATGATGTTGCGCAGGTAGCTGAGGTAGGCCTCGAGCACGTCGAGCGCGCCAAGCCGGTTCAAGGCCTGGACGGTGTAATAAGCGTCGCGGATCCAGCAGTAGCGATAGTCCCAATTGCGCTCCGATCCGTCATGCTCGGGGATCGAGGTAGTGAGCGCGGCGACGATCGCGCCGGTCTCCTCATGCTGGCACAATTTAAGCGTGATCGCGGCGCGAATCACGACCTCCTGCCAGTCGAGTGGGATGGCGAGCCCGCGCACCCAATGCTTCCAGTGGCGACGGGTATCGTGGAGCATATGCGCAACCTCGACCTCGACATTGCCGACGAACGGCTCGTCGGGACCGAGGAAGAAGGAGAGGGTGCGCTCGAGCCGGAAGCTGCGCCCGTCGATCAGCCGCCCAACCGGCGCGTCGGTGGTCAGTCGAAGCGGCTGCGGTTCGGTGAGGAAGCGGATGTGATTGGTGCCGTTGGTATGCTCAGCATCTTTGGCACCCCAATCCGTCGCCGGATTGAGCGCGATTCTGACTTGGGGGCTGCCCTTCACCGGGCGGACGAGGCGGACGAACGACACCGGGCGATACATCCGCCCGCGCCGCTCGAATCGCGGGCAAAAGTCGATCACTTCGGCCTTGGCGCCGCGCTCGTCGGTCAGGATGGTCGAAAGGATTGCGGTGTTGGCCAGATAGCTGGCCTCGGCGCTGACCTGGTCTTTCAAGTAGATGCGCCACTCGCCGGCCGGGAGATCGGGCGGCGTGTCGCGCTTGGGGTCGAGCAATGAGCAGAACAAGGGATCGCCGTCGACTTGCGGCTGGCAGGCCCAGACCATGCCCGCAGCATCGTCGACCAACGCGCTGACCTGGCAATTGCCGATCGGCCACAGGGTCAGCGACTTCATGCCGCGGCCCCGAGGAAGGCAAGCGTCGCATCGACCGTCGGCAAGCGGAAATGCGCCGCGGTCGGGCGGGGATCGCCGATCAGCACGCCGCACCCGCCAAGCGCGGCGGCGGCTTCAAACGCATGTTCGTCGGTCAGATCGTCACCCATGACGACAGGACGCCCGGAGGCGAACGGCGGTTCCGTCATGAATGCACGAACTGCGTCGCCCTTGTCGGCGCCGGGCACCTTCAGCTCGCGGACGCACTTGCCCGATTGCAATTCGAGGTGGGTGCGCGCCGCCAACGCGCGGGCAAATTCATCGACCAGCGGCTCGTTGTGCGGCGCGTCGCGATAATGGATCGCAACGCCGGCGGCCTTGACCTCGAGCAGCAAGCCTTGCTGGTCGGTAAAAGCGCAAGCGGCATCGATGGCGATCGCCAGGCCGGCTGGGGTGGGGGCGCGTGTGACCAGGCCGTCAGCGGCGCGGCGTTCGAGACCATGCGATCCAGCCATCGCGATCGGGCCAAGGCCGAGGCGGTCGGTCAACTCATCGAGCGAACGCCCACTGAGGATCGCAAACCGCCCGTCGAGGCGCTGTGCCAGCCGACCAAGCAAGGCCCGCAATCGGTCGTCGACCGTCGCCTTGTTCGGATCGATCACGAAATCCACCAAAGTCCCGTCGAAGTCGAGGAACAGCGACACCTGGTCGAGCAAATCGGCGGGAGGGGCAGGAAGATCGGTCATCGCCGATTTGCCTAGCTGCGCCGCCAGCTTTGGCAAGCGTAACGGCGGCGGAACAGTCGGGGCGGCCTTTCGTTGAACTGGCGTCGTCGGGTACTAGGAGTAAATTCATGCGCATCGCCCAAGTCGCGCCACTTGCCGAAGCCGTTCCGCCAAAACTCTATGGCGGGACCGAACGAGTCATCTGGTGGCTGACCGAAGCCTTGGTCGACCTCGGCCATGACGTGACGCTTTACGCCAGCGGTGACAGCGAGACGTCGGCCAAGCTCATCCCCTGCGCGCAGCGCGGGCTGCGGCTCGACGGAATCAATGGCCATGTCGCTTACACGGTGGCGATGATCGACCAGGTGTTCACCGACTCCGAAAAATATGATTACATCCATTTCCACGTCGATTTCGTGCATTTGCCGTTGTTCAAACATCTCGCGGGCAAGTGCCTGACGACGCTTCACGGTCGGCTTGATATGCCCGACTTCCTGCCCGGTTTCACCCACTTTCCCGAGGCGCGGCTGGTCAGCATTTCCAACGACCAGCGCCGCCCCGTGCCCGAGGCCAATTTCGTCGGCACGGTCTATCACGGCCTTCCCGAGCAACTCATTCCATTCTCCCCAGACGGCGGCGATTATCTCGCCTTCCTTGGACGGATCAGCCCCGAAAAGCGCCCCGATCGGGCGATCGAGATCGCGCTCAAGTCGGGGATGAAGCTCAAGATGGCGGCCAAGGTCGATCATGCCGACAAGGAATATTTCGCCAAGGAGATCGAGCCACTGCTCGATCATCCGCTGATCGAATTCATCGGCGAAATTGGCGATTTGGACAAACCCGCGTTCCTCGGCAACGCTCGTGCCTTGCTGTTCCCGATCGACTGGCCGGAGCCGTTCGGACTGGTGATGATCGAGGCGATGGCGGCGGGAACGCCAACGATCGCGTGGCAGACCGGATCGACCCCCGAAGTGATCGATCACGGGCGGTCGGGGTTCCTGGTCAACTCGATCGACGAAGCGGTTGAAGCAGTTACGTTGGCGGGCGAATTGCCGCGCCAGTCCGTTCGCAGCTGTTTCGAGGAACGGTTTACGGCGCGGCGGATGGCCGAAGATTATTTGCGTCTCTTTACCGGCTCGACCATGCAGGATCGGACCCAGTTTCGGGAACCTCTTTTGCTGGTGGGCTGATGCTTTGAGCGAGACGATGACCACGGCGGAGCCCCCGCCATTTTCTATGTCGGTCAGGCATAAAGAAGATTATCATATCGAGGCGACCGAAAGCCTGGTCGAGCGCACCTTGCGCACGCTCAAGCATGACGATCTGTTCGCAGTATTCGACAGCCAGGGCAATTTCGCAGGCGGCGCGCTCGGGCCCGACGGCCTGTTTTACAAGGACACACGCTTCTTGTCGGAATTCACCTTGCGGCTCGGCGGGGCGGTGCCGCTCCAGCTCGGATCGGTGTTGCTCGACGACAATGGCGCAATGGTGGTCGACCTGACCAACGCCGATTTGCACACCGACAAAGGCCGGGTTTGGCTGCAACGCGAATCGGTGCATTTGTCGCGGGTCAAATTCCTCAAGGACAATGCCTCGTTCGAGCGGTTGCGGGTGCGCGGTTACGGTCCAATCGGGCGGGCGATCGCGATCGACATCGCGTTCGATGCCGACTTCGCCGATCTGTTCGAGGTGCGCGGAACGCGGCGGCTCAAGCGCGGGACCCAGTCGTTCCGCCGCGTGTCGGATGCTGAGGTGGAGTTTCGCTACGTCGGGCTCGATCATGTCGTTCGCCGTACTTTGGTCGAGTTTACGCCTCCGCCGAGCGCGCTTGGTAACCGGACCGCGCATTGGGACATGGATCTGGATGCCGAGGCCGAGCAGGGGATCGTTATCCGCACCTGCTGCCTGATCGACGGCGAGCAACCGGCGGTCGAGAGCATCGCCGAGGCGTTTCGCTCGGCTCATAAGGAACGGCGCGAAATGGCGTCGCAGCGCGCCAGCCTCGACAGCAGCAATCCGCAATTCGACGCGGTGATCGCGCGCGCTTGGTCGGACCTCGACATGCTGGTGACCGAGACCGAGCATGGGCCTTACCCCTACGCCGGGGTGCCATGGTACAGCACGATCTTCGGCCGCGACGGGATCGTCACCGCAATGCTGATGATGTGGTGCGCGCCTTATTTTGCACGCGGAGTGCTCAACACACTGGCCAGCCTGCAAGCGACCGAGGTCGACCCGGCATCCGACGCCCAGCCGGGCAAGATTCTCCACGAGCGGCGGGGCGGCGAAATGGCAGCGCTCGGCGAGGTGCCGTTCCGGCGCTATTACGGATCGGTCGATTCGACGCCATTGTTCGTCATGCTCGCGGCGCAATATTACGAGCGCACCGCCGATATCGATACGATCCGCGAGATTTGGCCGAATATCCTCGCCGCGATCGAGTGGATCGATACCTATGGCGACGTCGATGGCGACGGCTTCGTCGAATATGCGAGGATGACCGAAAAGGGGCTTTCCAACCAGGGCTGGAAGGACAGTTCGGACAGCATCTTCCACAGCGACGGGCGGCTTGCTCAGGGACCGATCGCACTATGCGAAGTCCAGGCCTATGTGTTCGCGGCCAAGAAGGGCGCGGCGGTGCTTGCTGCACGGATCGGGGACAGCGACCTGTCGGCCAAGCTCGCGGCTGAGGCGGACGATCTGCAAGACAAGTTCCAGGCCGCATTTTGGATAGAGGAATTAGGCACTTACGCCCTCGCGCTCGATGGCGACAAGCGACCATGCGAAGTGCTCGCTTCCAACGCCGGCCATTGCCTGTTCGCGGGAATCGCGTCGCCCGCACATGCTGCTCGCATTGCGACCTTGTTCGCCGGCAAGCGGTTCAACTCGGGATGGGGAGTGCGCACCATCGCGGTCGGCGAAGCGCGCTATAATCCGATGTCGTACCACAACGGGTCGATCTGGCCGCACGACAATGGCCTGATCGCGCTCGGCTTGGCGCGCTATGGCCATAAGAAGGAAACATTGGCGATCTTCGAGGGAATCTTCGATTCGGCAATCTATGACGATCTTCGCCGATTGCCCGAATTATTCTGCGGCTTCGAACGGCGACGGCGGCAGGGCCCAACCTCTTATCCAGTTGCTTGTTCGCCCCAGGCGTGGGCGGCGGCGACCCCATTCGCTTTGGTTGCGGCGGCGATCGGCTGCCAGGTCGATCCGCAATCCTCGTCGCTTCAACTCGATCATCCGGTATTGCCCAAGTTCCTCGATGATCTCACCATTCGCGACATTGCGGTCGGCGATGCGCGGATCGATTTGCGGCTGTCGCGGGTCGATGGCGATGTGACGACGGCGGTGCTCAAGCGGAGTGGCGATGTCGTGGTGACGATCACCAAATAATCGCTTCAGGGGACGATCATCCCATCGGCATTGCCCGGCGGCGAATAACGGCAAATCAGATAGTCGAGGTCGCCGCCATGCTGGAGCGAGCAGCCGACATTGGTCGTGCCCTTCCAGATCATCTGAGTGTAATGCGCGACATCCTCCCAATTGCCGGTGCGGCTGACGTTGGGAAACTGGCCGGGCGTGAAGTTGCGCTTTTCCGCAATCCAGAAGCCGGTCATCGCTTCATAGCCGTAATAGCCGCTTGACCCCATCGCCAGATTCTCGCGTTGCCCGGGGCGCGTATCGCGCGGCGAATGCTGCAGGTGGCGCAGGCTGGCAAGCGTCGGGCCATAGCTTGCGGCTGACCGGGCGAGCTTGTCATCCCACACCAATGGTGGCGCGCCGACCGCAGCGCGCTCGCGATTGTGAAGTTCGAGGATCCGCTCAGCCATGCTCGGCGGCAGCTTGCTCGAGGCGCTCGCGGCAAGGCACGGGGCAGCGCCGGCCAACGCGGTGGCGAGGAAGGCAAGGAGAGCGCGCGTTCTGGTCATGGCTTGTCCCTCGACGGTCGCGCAAAATCACTAACAGCTAATGAATCCGGGGGTGCCCGCGTCCTGATCCGGGGCAGGCCATCGACGCGTCGGCCAGTCGGCGATAGGATAAGGCCATGCCGCTTTACGCAATCGACGGGACCGCCCCCAGCTTGAGCGACGGCGCGTGGGCCGCGCCATCGGCCGACCTGATCGGCGACGTGCGATTGGGCGCGCGGGCGAGCGTGTGGTTCGGGGCGGTGATCCGCGCGGATAATACGCCGATCGTCATCGGCGAAGAATCAAACGTTCAGGACGGCGCGGTCGGGCATAGCGATCCCGGCGCGCCGCTGACCATTGGCGCGCGCGCCACCGTTGGCCACCAGGCGATTCTGCATGGCTGCACAGTCGGCGACGAAGCGCTGATCGGGATGGGCGCGCGCGTGCTCAACGGCGCGATGATCGGGGCGCAATGTCTGGTCGGCGCAGGGGCGCTGGTGACCGAAGGCAAAGTATTCGAACCACGGATGCTGATCGTCGGATCGCCGGCGCGCGCAATCCGCGCGCTGACCGACGGTGAAGTCGCGGCGCTGGCCGTCTCCGCCGCGCATTATGCCGCCAAAGCAGCGCGTTACGCCGCGGGGCTCAAAGCGATTTAGTTACCGCGAAATACCGGTACGGTCTCGAGTGTCTTGTCGACGATCGGGTTGCCATCGAAATCGATCGCCCGTTTGCCTTCGCGCGAATCGGGCGTGGTGCGCAGCAACGCATGGAGCGCGAGCAGTCCTGCGTCGGACAGCATGAACGGCCCGATCGGCTTCTGGTCGGGACCTGGCACGAACAGAGCGAGGCCCGGCCGGTCGAGCGCGATGGTCTGCCCATCGGCGGTGATGTCGATTGCGCCGCCGGGTTCGGTCGTCGTTGCGCCGGGGCCGCGCAGCACGATCAGGCTGGCGGTTGCAGGATCGACCTTGCCGCCGGCAGCTCCGGCTTCCTTGGCCGCGATCCTGGCGGCATCTTCCCCAACCGCGCCTTCGACCATCGTCCCGCGCACCCCGATCGAGGCGACCGGCGTGCGGATCGCGGTCTGGCCCGGCATGTTGTGGATCGAGCGGCCCGAGATGAACCGGAACGCACCCTTGGCAACCGTTGCTCCAACCGCACTGGCGCTTCGGTTGGGGTCATAGACGAAGCGGTCGATCGTCACCCGGGCGTTCGAGCCGACGGTGAAATTGCTGCGGTCGAGCAGCAGGATCTGGAGCACCGAGGCGTTGGCGGTCTGGACCTGGTCGCCAAGCCCGACCCGCGCCTTGAGGATTGCAGGGTGAGCAGCGGGATCGGTCACGGCGCGCACCATCACCTTGTTCCGGATCGCGGCGTTGATACCAACGGTCGCGGCGTTGGCGGCACCGGCCAAGGCGAGGTTTGCGGCGAGCGCCAGTGAAACGACAGCAAAGCGGGTCATGGTGATTTCCCTCATCATCAGAATTTCCAGATCACGCGCACTTCCGCGCCCGGGCTGCGATAGGTGCGCAGCTTGAACGGGCCGTCGACTGCGGCGCGGCGATAAGTGTAGGTCGCGGCGCCCTCGACAAACAGCCCGCTGGTGCCGAGCGCTATGGCATAAGCGAGGCGGGCGTAAGCGCGCGTATCCTTGCGGTCGGCAACCATTGCATCGTTGCGGAAATCGATGTGGCGAAGCGTACCCGACAGGGTTAGATAATCGTGGTTGGCGAAGCTGCGCTGGTAAGCGGCAAATACCCGACCGCCGAAGTAACCAAAGTTGCGCTCGCGGGCGTCCTTATATTCGCCCGCCGCGCCGATGGTGAAATAGCCGCGCTGCCCGACCCGCGTTTCGTATGCCGCCGAAAGATCGAAGCGCGCGCCATCGGCGTCGTTACCGGGGAAACCGCGATGGTCGTAATTCTGGTAGACGCTTTCGGCGCGAAGCCGGACATGGTGCCCCGTATCGCCGCCAAATAATAATTCGCCTTGCCCGCCATATTCAGTGACGTAGGGGTCGTTGAACAAGCGGATGTGCCGCACCACCGGGCCGATCGAAAAGCCGACATCGCCGCCGTAGCTGCCATAGCCGAATCGCAATTCACCAATGTCATAGTCGAGCTGCGGCCCGCTGATGTCATGTTTCGAGGTCACGTCGAACGCGCCATAGAGCCCGCCGCGATTGGCATAGCCGTTAGAGCGAACGCCAAGCCGCGCGCCACTGATGATGCTGAAGCCGTCGTCGCGAACCGCCGATCCGAAGAATTCGGTCTGCAGCGCGAGCGCGCCGGCAGCATCATGGTCGTAAGCCAGCCCGCCATAGACTTCGCCGCTGACCCCCGAGGCGCTGTCGGCATCGGCCGGGGCGGGCTGGTGAAACGCACCGCCGCAGGCGAGATTGGTTTCGTCGAACATCGCCTGGCTGATGTCCTGCCGGTCGAGCTTGCCGATCTCGATCCGCGCCCCCTGCGGATCGCCAAGGCGGCACAAGGTGGCGGCATAGAGCAGCCGCGCATCATTGGCGTTGGGATTGTCGAGCAACGCCCGTTCGAGTGTCGCTGCAGCGCCGGTCAGGTTCCCGGCGATAGTTTGCTGGCGAGCGGTGGCGATGGCATCGGCAGGGCTCTGGCTCTCGGCGATCAACGCGTCGATATCAGGCTCGCTCTGCGCGAATGCAGGAACCGCCCCGGCGGCGATCATCATACCGACCCCGGCGCGCAATAATGAGCAACTGTGTTTCAAAACGCTTCCCCCCGAACTTGCCCTCGTTTAGCAACCGTCATCGTCGATGAAGATGACGACATCATGTCATAACATGGTGAATCGGCATAGGGGGGTGGGGCGAATGGTCGAACGCCGGGGCAAGGCTGACCGCCGGGCGGCGCTTCCGGGCGTGATCGCGGTGCTGCTGGTGGCGTTGCTCGCCTTGTTCCCACTGCCGCTGATCGCCCCCGCGCTCGAGCGAATGAGCTTTGCAATCTTCGACAATTTCCAGCGGATCGAGCCGCGGGAGTATGAGGATGCCGGCGTACGCGTCGTCGATATCGACGAGGAGACGATCCGTCGGCTCGGGCAATGGCCATGGCCGCGGACCGATATTGCCGCGCTGACCGACAAGCTCACCGCAGCGGGGGCAGCGGTCATTGCTTATGACGTAGTGCTGTCCGAGCCCGACCGGACCTCGCCGCCACGACTGGCGAAGCGACTGGCGCTCGACCCGCAAGCAAGGGCGACGCTGGCGCGATTGCCCGACAATGACGAATTGCTGGCGAAAAGCTTTGCCCAATCGCCGGTGGTGACCGGATTTTTCCTAACCCATGATCAATATGGCCGAACGGTCGAGCCCAAGGCCGGGTTCGCGATTTCGGGGGGCGAGCCGACGCATCTCGCCGAGTTCAGCGACGCGATCCCGCCCTTGCCGGGGCTGCAGGCGGCGGCGACGGGCAATGGCTTCGTCAGCATCGCGACCGACAGCGACGCCATCGTCCGTCGGGCGCCGCTGATCGCACACAATGGGGCGGCGATCGTGCCATCCTTGTCGCTCGAGGCGCTGCGGGTGGCGCAGGGCGCGGGGGCGGTAATCGTCAAGACCGGCGATGGCAGCGGCGAGATCGGCGGGGCGGGCGATGTCGTGTCATTGAAGGTCGGGCAATTCGAAGTGCCGACTACTCGGTCGGGCGATTTGTGGATGCGCTACACTGCGCCGGTGCCGGGGCGGGTGATCCCGGCGTGGAAGATACTCACGGGCGCGCTCAGCCCGGAGCAACTCAAGAACGATGTCGACGGGCGGATCATCTTCGTCGGCGCGGGGGCGATCGGCTTGCGCGATCTGGTCGCCACCCCGCTGCAGGACCGCGAGCTCGGGGTAATGGTCCATGTACAGGCGGCGGAGCAGATGATCCTCGGCCATTTCCTGATCCGGCCAGACTGGGCACCGGGGCTGGAGATTGCGCTGCTGCTGATCCTGGGGATCGGGATCGCGGTGCTGGTGCCGCGGATCGGCGCGGTCAAGGGCGCCGCGGTCGGCGCGGGGGCGATCCTGCTCACCGGGGCGGGGAGCTGGTACGCCTACACCGCGCATCAATTCCTGCTCGACCCAACGTGGCCCGCGCTGGCGGTTGCGGCGGCCTATCTGGTCCAGACGATCCTGACTTTCTATCGCGAGGAGCGGCAGCGGGCGTATATCCACCATGCATTCGATCGCTATCTGTCGCCCGAATTGGTCAAACGGATCGCCGACGATCCGGCGCTGCTCGAGCTTGGCGGGACCGAGCGCGACATGAGCGTCTTGTTCGCCGACATCCGCTCCTTCTCTCGCATTTCCGAGCGGCTCGCGCCCAACGAAGTGATCGCCTTCCTGGTCCGCTTCCTGACACCGATGACCGATTTGCTGCTCGGCTATAAAGCGACGATCGACAAATATATCGGCGATGCGATCCTGGCGTTCTGGAACGCGCCGCTCGACGACCCCGACCATCACGTCAATGCAGCGCGCGCGGCGCTGGCGATGCAGGAGCGGCTCAAAGCGCTCAACGAGGAGATGATCGGGCGCGGTGACGGAACCTGGCCGGGCGAGGTCAAGATCGGCATCGGGCTCAATTCGGGGCCGTGCTGCGTTGGCAATATCGGGTCGGAGCGGCGCTTGTCTTACTCGCTGATCGGCGATCCGGTGAACCTCGCCTCGCGGCTCGAGGGATTGTCGAAATATTATGGCGTGTCGATCCTGATGGGCGACGCGCTGGCCAAGAACCTCAGTGAATTTGCGACCTTGCCGATCGATCGGGTGCGGGTGGTGGGGCGCGACGCGGCGGAGACAGTGCATGTCTTGCTGGGTGACGTCGCAATGGGAGCATCATATGGATTTATGTCGTTCGAAAAGGCGCATCTTGCTGTAATCGAAGCATATTATACCCAGAAATGGGCGCTCGCGGCGGAGCTCAACGATGCCAATGAGCAAGCTGCGGCGACCTTCGGCCTGACCAAATTGGTGATGCTGTACCGCGACCGCATCGCCGCCTTTGCCGCCAATCCGCCGTCGGCGGGATGGGACGGCATCTATGAAGCGAGCAGCAAGTAACATCGTTGATACTTGAAGCGCCGCTCGAAACGCGCATCTTGAGGTCATGATCAACATCCGCCCTTTCGCTACGCTGGGCCATGCCAATCACGGCTGGCTCGATGCCCGCCACCATTTCAGCTTCGCCGATTACCACGACCCCGAGCGCATGGCGTGGGGCCGGATCCGGGTGTGGAACGACGACACGATCGCCGGTCAGTCGGGCTTCGCGCCGCACGCGCACCAGGACATGGAGATCATCACTTACGTCCGCTCGGGCGCGATCACGCACCAGGATTCGCTTGGCAACACGGGCCGCACCGAGGCTGGCGACGTGCAGGTGATGAGCGCGGGCAGCGGCGTGACCCATAGCGAATATAATCGCGAGAATGAGGCGACCACCTTGTTCCAGATCTGGATCGAGAGCGACCAGCCGGGGGTCGCGCCCGCCTGGGGGGCAATGCCGTTCCCCAAGGACAGTCGCGACGGGCAATTCCAATTGCTTGCAAGCGGCGATCCTGCCGACGGGACGCTGACCATTCACGCCGACGCAAGGTTGTTTGGTGCAAACCTGCCCGCGGGTCGGTCGGTCGAGGTCGAGTTGGACCCGGCGCGGCATCAATATCTGGTGTCGAGCGCCAAAGTGACGGTCAACAATGTGCTCGTCGAGGCGCGCGACGGGGTGGCGATCACCGGCGAAGCGCGGCTGACGGTCGAAGCCGGAGCGGATTTGGACGCGGAACTGGTGCTGGTCGACGCGCGCTAGGCATTGACCCGTCAGTCCGCGCTTGATGCGAGGGGCTAGTCGGGCCAATAGGCCAGCGTGAAGGATCAACTGCTGAATCATCGAGCGAAAGTGATGGCGGGCGTTGGCCTGACGCTGGCGGCTGTGTCGCTGGCGGCGGGACCGCTTGCGGCGCAGGAGAATTTCTCGGTCGCCGGTCCCCCCGCGCCCAAGCCGACCGATATCGGCCCGGGCGAATTGTCCAACTTCTCGCTCAAGGGGACGGTCACCAAGCCGGCCGACAAGCCCGCACCGGCAAATGTTGCCCCGACCAGGCCAATTGCCGCTCCAACCACCTCCGCTCCAGCGCCTCGTTCGGGTCAGCCAGCCGCAGCAGCGCCCGCCATAGCCAAGCCAGCCGCGCCGAACGTGGTTGCAAACGACCTGTTTCGTCGACCGCCAACGCTGCCCGATACCAGCGCCGCGCCGACAGTCGGCGAAGTGACGCCGGTGATGAGTGATCTGGCCACCTCCGCAGTCGCGACCGAGCCGACCGGCTGGTCCATCCTGCCGTGGGCGATTGCGTTGCTGGCAACTACGGGGGCGGCGTTCATGTGGTTCAGGCGGCGGCGGGGCGGCGAACTCCAGGCCGCCGGCAATGCGCCGATCGACATCGTCCTCGAACCTGCGCCTGAACCCCAACCGCGCACCGAGCCGCCGCTGGCCTTCGCCCCGCGCCCCGACCCGATTCCGTCGATCAGCGGTCGCAAGCCATTGCCGACCACGCTGATGCCGCCTCCACCAGCGCCGGTCCAGCCGCGCCCCGACCCGATCATTCCCGGTGGGATCGTCTCGACCGGCCTGCGGCCGTGGATCGACGTCGAACTGTCCCCCGATCGTGCCTTGCTCGACGACCAAGGCGCAGCGATCGCCTTCGAGGTGGTGCTCTACAATTCGGGCAGTGCGGCGGCCCGCGACGTGATCGTCGAGGCGAAATTGCTTAACGCCGGGGCGAGCCAGGATGTCGAGCTGAGCGCGTTCTTCACCGCCGAAGCGACGGTCAGCGACCCGATCCCGCAGATCATCCCCTACGCCCGGATTCCGCTGCGCAGCGCAGTCCGGCTGCCGCTATCGGCGATCAGCGAATATGAATATGAGGGGCGTAAATTGTTCATGCCCCTGGTCGCGATCAGCGTGCGCTATCGCTGGTCGAGCGGCGAAGGCCAGAGCGCGGCGGGTTTCTTGGTTGGGCAGGGTGCTGAAGGGCAGGAGAAACTGGCGCCGCTGCGGATCGATCGCGGCGCGCGATCGTGGCACGGCCTTGGCGTTCGGCGCTACGAGAAGGGCGTTCGGCGATAATGGGACGGTTTGGACTCGTTTCGCCGCTCAATCAAACCGGATCAGCCCTAACCCGATTGTAACCATTTGAGCGCGTAGCTCTAAGCAGAGCGTTCATTCTTGAGATGGAGATCGCACTGCGCCTGACCGTCGTCTTGTCCCTGCTATTGACCATGGTCGCCACTCCGGCGGCCGCGGCATCGTCGCCCGACTTGATGTCGGTCGAGCGGCAGCTGGCCGACCTGGTGTCGACGCGGTCGGGCGATTTCGGGATTGCTGCGGTCGATTTGACCAGCGGGCGTAACGTCAGCATCAACGGCGACCGGCTGTTCCCGATGGCCAGCACGGTCAAGCTGGCGGTGGCGGGCACCTTCCTCAGCCAGGTCGATCACGGCAGGCGCTCGCTAAGCGACCGGATCGCCGGGCGATCGGCGGCGCAACTGATCGAGCAGATGCTGACCCGCAGCGACAATGCCGCGACCGACGCGTTGATCAGCAATCTCGGCGGACCGGGGACGGTCCAGACGTGGCTCAATTTCAACGGCCTGTATGGTATTCGCATCGACCGGACGATTGCGCAATTGCTGCGCTCGCCGCGCGACTTGCTCGACCGGCGCGATTCAAGCTCACCAATGTCGATGATCAGCCTGCTTCGGCAGATCGACCATGGGCCCCTGCTGAGCCCGCAGAGCCGATCCTATTTGCTCGAGATGATGGCGCGCTGCGTCACCGGGCGGAACCGGATGAAGGCGTTGCTCCCGGCCGGGACTCTGGTCCAGCACAAGACCGGCACGCTGACCGGAATGACCGGTGATGTCGGCTTCATCACCATGCCCGACGGGCGGCGGATCGCGGTGGCGTTCTTCGCGCGCGGCGGAAGTGATCGGCCATCGACCATCGCCCAGGCGGCGCGCGCGATCTACGACGGGTTCAGCGGTTCGTGGGGCGGGCGGATGTTCACCAATTATGGCGGAACGAGCAGCTCGGCCAACTAGTCGCTTAAAGCGCGGTTCCGATATTGTTGTAACTATGCCAGGCGAGCACCGCCGCCGCGCCGCGGTGGGGACGCCAGGGTTCGGCGAGTTCGCGCAATTGCTTTTCACTCGGTCGTTCGGCCAGGCCGAGCATCCGGCCAAGCTCGATCTGCACCGCGAGATCGCCTGCCGGCCACACATCGCCGCGCCCCTCGGCGAACAGCAAATAGATTTCCGCCGACCAGCGGCCGATGCCCTTGATCCGGGTCAGCAAGGCGATTGCTTCCTCATCGTCGGCGGGCAGCGTGGTCAGGTCGAGCTCGCCCGACAGCACCAGCCCGGCGAGGCTTCGCGCATAGCCCGCCTTCTGGCGCGACAGGCCGGCTTCGCGGAGTTGCTCGTCGGTTGCGGCTATCAAGGCGGTCAAATCGACCGGCTCGCCATATTTCGCGATGAGCTTGTTCCACATCGAGCGCGCGGCGGCGACGCTGACCTGCTGGCCGACGATGGTGCGGAGCAAGCTCTCGACCCCCGGCTCGCTGAGGCGCGGCTCGGGGCGACCGTGGCTGGCGATGGTCCGGGCGAAGGCGGGTTCGACCGCGGCGAGTGCATCGAGGCTGTGGTTGAGGGACTGGGCAGTGCGGACCATCAGGCGACGCTGGCGGCGTAGAGCGCGACCGCGGCGGCGTTCGACACGTTGAGGCTTTCCATGTCGGTCGAGATCGGCAGGCGGGCGAGGGCATCGCAATGCTCGCGAGTGTTGGAGCGCATGCCGGGGCCTTCGGCGCCCAAGACAAGCGCGACCCGCTGCGGCCCCAATGCGGCCTTAAGATCGTCCTTGGCGTCGCCGGCGAGCCCGATCCGCCAGAAGCCGGCCTCGGCCATTTCCTCGAGCGCACGGGCGAGGTTGACGACGCGGACCCACGGCACGCGTTCGAGCGCGCCCGACGCGGCCTTGGCCAGCGCACCGCTCTCGGGCGGGGAATGGCGGTCCTGCGTGACGATCCCGATCGCGCCGAACGCCGCCGCCGAGCGCAGGATCGCGCCGACATTATGCGGATCGGTGACCTGGTCGAGCACCAGCAACACCCCACGCTCCGGGGCTTCGGACAACAGGTCGCTGAGCCACATGTCCTCGAGTGGCTCGACCTCGATCACTACGCCCTGGTGCGGCGCGTCGGCGGGGACCATCCGGCCGAGATCGGGCACCTCGGCGCGCATCACGACGAGGTCCTTGGGGAAATTCATGAAGCCCGCAGCCTCGAGCGTGGTCCACGCTTTCAGCACCCGCCGCTCGGGATTGTCGAGCGCGGCCGCGACCGCATGCTTGCCCCAGAAACGCGGCCGATTGGGATTGCCGCCACCCTTAGTCTTGTTCTTGCGCGCCATGAGGTGGGCTCATGCGGCGACGGCCCGGCTTAGGCAAGCCCTTCGGAATCGAGCGCGTAGCCCGCCGAGCGGACGGTGCGGATGAGGTCGGGGTCGCCGAGCGCCTGGCGCAGGCGGCGAATGTGGACATCGACCGTGCGAAGTTCGATCTCCTCGCTGTGCGGCCACGCCATTTCGAGCAATTGCTGGCGCGAGAAGACGCGGCCCGGGCGCTCGAGCAAGTGGCGAAGCAGGCGATATTCGGTTGGCCCCAGCTTGACCGCCTCGCCATCGCGGCGGACCCGGTGCGCCGAAAGGTCCATCTCGATCCCGCCATAATCGAGGCGTTCGGCGGCGAGCGACGGGCGCGACCGGCGCAGCACGGCGGCGGCGCGCGCAACCAGTTCCTTGGGGCTGAACGGCTTGGTCATGTAATCGTCGGCGCCGGTCTCCAGCCCGCGGATCCGGTCGGCTTCCTCGCCGCGTGCGGTGAGCATGATGATCGGCAGGCCCGCGGTGGCCGGCTTGCGGCGCAGGCGGCGGCACACTTCGATGCCGCTGATCCCCTCGATCATCCAGTCGAGGATGACGAGGCCGGGGGAAACCTCCTCGGCCAGGATCAGTGCTTCCTCGCCGTCACCGGTGCGCGTCACCGTCCAGCCGTCACGCTCGAAATGAAAGCCGATCAAGTCGGCCAGCGCGCGGTCGTCCTCGACCAGCAGGAGTTGGCGCGCGGTCATCGTGATCCCCCCAATATATTGTCGCTCTTGGGCCGATCACCGAGATATTCGCCGGTGGCGGCGTAATAAACCATTTCCGCAATGTTGGTGGCGTGATCGCCGACCCGCTCGACGTTCTTGGCGACGAACAGCAGATGGGTCGACTGGCCGATGTTGTGCGGATTTTCCATCATGTACGTCAGCAAGGTGCGGAAGATCGAATTGTAGAAATCGTCGACCTTCTGGTCGCGCTCGATCACTTCCAGCGCCGCGGCGGCATCGCGCTCGACGAAGGCGGTCAGGACGTCATGGACCATCTCGGTGGCGATGCGCGCCATTTCGGGCAGTAGCGACAGCGGCTCGATATTGCCGATCTCGTCGAGCAGGGGCACGCGCTTGGCGATGTTCTTGGCATAATCGCCGATCCGTTCGACCACGCTCGAAATCTTGAGCGCGGCAACGATATCGCGAAGATCGCCCGCCATTGGCGCCCGCAGCGCGATTAGCTGAACCGCGCGGCGTTCGGTCTCGATCTCGAGCGCGTCGAGCTTGCGATCTTCCTCGACCACGCGCCTCGCGCCCTCGCTGTCGCGCTCGACCAGGCAGCGCAGGGATTCGCGAATACCATGTTCGGCCAGCCCGCCCATCTCGCTGATGAGTGCGCGCAACCGATCGAGATCGTCGTCGAATGCCTTGATTGTATGTCCGCCAGTGGTGGCCATTGTCCTGCTCCGATCAGCCGTAGCGGCCGGTGATGTAATCCTGGGTGCGCTGCTCGCGCGGATTGGTAAAGATCTCCGAGGTTTTGCCATATTCGACGATCTCGCCGAGATGGAAGAAGGCGGTGCGTTGCGACACGCGCGCGGCCTGCTGCATATTGTGGGTGACGATAGCGATGGCGTAGCGACCGCGCAGCGCGTGGATCAGTTCCTCGATCTTGGCGGTGGCGATCGGGTCCAGTGCCGAGCAAGGCTCGTCCATCAGGATGACTTCGGGGTCGACCGCAATCGCCCGGGCGATACACAGCCGCTGCTGCTGTCCGCCCGACAGCGCGGTGCCGCTATCCTGAAGCCGATCCTTGGCTTCGTCCCACAGCCCGGCACGGCGTAGCGACTTTTCAACGATCTCGTCGAGCTCGGCCTTGCCCTGGGCAAGACCGTGGATGCGCGGGCCGTAAGCGACATTTTCGTAAATCGACTTGGGGAAGGGATTGGGTTTCTGGAACACCATCCCGACGCGGGCCCGAAGCTGGACCACGTCCATTACGGCCGAATTGATGTTCTGGCCGTCTAGCTCGATGTCGCCGGTCACTCGTGCCGTGGGGATCGTGTCGTTCATCCGGTTAAGGCAGCGCAGGAAGGTCGACTTGCCGCAGCCAGACGGGCCGATGAAGGCGGTGACCTTGTCATCATGGATGTCGATGTCGACACCCTTGATAGCTTCCTTGTCGCCATAGAAAACATGGACGTCGCGAGCTGTCATCTTGGGATCGCGCTGGATGACGGGCTCGACCGTTTCGGCGACGTCGAGCGGGGTGGGGACGATGGTTTCGATCATATTTGAGGCCTTACCAGCGGCGTTCGAAGCGGTTGCGAAGATAGATGGCGAGCCCGTTCATCATCAGCATGAAGACGAGCAGGACGATAATTGCGGCGCTGGTCTTTTCGACGAACGCGCGGTCGACCTCGTCCGACCACAGGAAGATCTGGACCGGGAGCACGGTCGCCGGGTCGGTGATCCCGCCCGGGGGCGAAGCGATGAACGCGCGCATGCCAATCATCAACAGCGGCGCGGTCTCGCCCAGTGCGCGGGCGAGGCCGATGATCGTTCCGGTCAAAATGCCGGGCAGCGCGAGCGGCAGGACGTGATGGAACACGACCTGCATTTTCGACGCGCCGACGCCCAGTGCGGCATCGCGGATCGATGGCGGCACGGAAGTGATGGCATTGCGCCCGGCAATGACAATCACCGGCATGGTCATCAGCGCCAGCGTCAACCCGCCGACGAGCGGCGCGGAACGCGGCAGATTCATGAAGTTGAGGAATACCGCGAGGCCGAGCAAGCCGAAGATGATCGACGGCACTGCGGCGAGGTTGTTGATGCTGACTTCGATCAGGTCAGTCCAGCGGTTCCTTGGAGCGAACTCCTCGAGATAAAGCGCGGCCAGCACGCCAATCGGGAAGGCGAGCGCGATCGTCACCAAAATCGTCAGGAAACTGCCCTTCAACGCGCCCCACACGCCCGCCGCCGAGGCGTCGGTAGCGTCGGAAGCGGTGAGGAAAGGGAGGTTGAACCGCGTGCGCGTTTCGGTCGTCGACAGCAATTTCTCATAGGCCGGATCGCCGCCATGCTTGGACGCGAGGTCGGCCTTGGCGGACAATGGCAGCCAGAAATCGACGCGTTTGCCGAGCAAATCGGGATTGGCAACAAGCTGGTCGCCGAGGTCGCGCATGCTCGCGCCGCCGAACAAATCGCCGCCGCTTGACCCAAAGCGCGCCACTGCGGCTTGTTCGATGACTGAATCGAGGTCGGCGCCGGCGGCGTTCTGCGCGGCGTTAGGCCCGCGCAGGGCCGCTGGATCGAGCATCAGGTCCGACCGTGGGAAGTCGATTGTCAGCTTGGCCTCGGTGCTGGTGAAGCCGCCGAGCCCCTTGGCGCCCATCGTGAACAGCAGGAAAGCGAGGAAGGCGAGCGACAGCGCGACGGCGATGAAGCCAAGCGCGCGAAAGCGACGCTCGGACGCGTTGCGCCTGGCAACCAGCCGATCCATCGACCCATCGGTCCAGCGCGTGCGCGGCCTATTCATATGCTTCCCGATAGCGACGGACCACGAACAGCGCGATCAGGTTGAGGATCAAGGTGATGACGAACAACGCCAGCCCCAAGGCAAACGCGGCGAGCGTCTTGGCACTGTCGAATTCCTGGTCGCCGGTCAGCAACTGGACGATCTGGACGGTGACGGTGGTGACGCTGGCGAACGGATTGGCGGTCATGTTGGCGCTAAGCCCGGCAGCCATGACGACGATCATCGTCTCGCCGATCGCCCGGCTGACCGCGAGCAGGACTCCGCCGACCACGCCGGGCAGCGCAGCGGGCAGGACAACGCGCTTGATCGTCTCCGACTTGGTGGCGCCCATCGCCAGGCTGCCGTCGCGCATCGCCTGCGGCACTGCGGCGATGCTGTCGTCGGCCATCGAGGAGACGAACGGGATGATCATGATGCCCATGACGAGACCGGCGGCGAGCGCGCTCTCGCTGCTCGCCGAGGTAACTCCGAGCGACAGGCCGAGATCGCGGACCATCGGCGCGACGGTCAGCGCGGCGAAATAACCGTAGACCACGGTCGGAACGCCGGCGAGAATCTCGAGGATCGGCTTGATCCATGAGCGCAGGCGGGCAGGGGCATATTGAGTAAGGAAGATGGCGCACATTAGCCCCAGGGGGATGGCGACGATCATGGCGATGATCGCGCCGATGAACGCAGTTCCCCAGAACAATGGCACCGAGCCGAATGCGCCCGATGATCCGGACTGATCGGCCCGAAGCGCCGTCTGCGGGCTCCAAGTGGTACCGAACAGGAATTCGGTCGGGCTGACCAGCTTGAAAAAGCGCAAGCTCTCGAACAGCAGGGACAGGACGATCCCGAGCGTGGTCAAGGTCGCGATCAGCGAGGCGCCGACCAGCAACCCGAGCACCCAGCGCTCAACCCCGGCGCGAGCCCGGAAATCGACCCCGACGCGGCGTAATGCGATACCTGCGCCAGCGAATGCGGCGAGGATCGCGAGGCCACCACCAAGCGCGCCATAGCGTCCCTCGGCATCGCGGATCCGCGGCGCGAGCCCGGTCGATTGGGAATTGAACCCCACGTCGCGGTCGCCATGGGCGATCTCCCGCGCCTCGCTGAGGATGGTGTCGCGCTGCATCTCGAACGCGGGCAAGGCGCGCCCTTCAGGGCTCGACAACACCGCGCGATCGACCAGCCGACTTTCGACCGGAATGTAAAGCGCGAGGATCAGGAAGGCCGGAAGCGCCGCCCACATCGCCGCGTAAAACGCATGATAGATCGGCAGGCTGTTAAGGCGGCTGCCCGATGCGCGCAGGCCGCGGGCGCGGCGAAACGCCAAGAATCCCGCGGCTGCGGCGATCAACAGGACGGCGGCGAGCGCCAGAGTGAGCGTCATGGCGCCCGCCGGTCCTGATGTTTACTTGAGGCTGGCGGGATCGAGCGGCTTGAGCGCCGTCGCCTGCGCGGTTGCGCTTGCAGCATCGGCGGCCGCGAACGGAACCAAGCCGCGCTTCTCGAGCAGCCCGCCCTTGCCCCACGCCTTGGCATAGTTGTCGATGAACTGCTTCATCGCCGGCTTGGCGGCGAGGTGCTCACCCTTGACGTAGACGTAGAGCCTGCGGCTGCCGGGGTAGCTCAAATCGGCAATGGTGGCCTCGGTCGGCGCAATCCCGGCCAGGCTGACGGGCTTCACCTTGTCGGCATTGGCTTCAAGATAGGAATAACCGAGGACGCCGAGCGTTCCGGGGTCGGCCGAGACCTTCTGCACCAGCAGATTGTCATTCTCGCCGGCTTCGACATAGGCACCGTCTTCACGGATCTTGGTGCAGATATCCTTCTGCTTCTTATCGTCGGTCTTCTTCAATTCCTTCATCGCCGGATCGCTTTCGCAGCCCTTGGCGAGGATCAAATCGGCTAGGCTGTCGCGCGTGCCCGACGTCGGCGGCGGGCCGAGGACGCGGATCTTGATTGCCGGAAGCGACGGATTGACATCCTTCCAAGTCTTGGCGGTGTTGGGGCCCTTGCCGAACGGATTGGCAGCGAGCGCCTTGTAAATGTCGGCGGTCGTGAGGTTGAGGCCGGGGCCGTCCTTGCCTTCGATGAAGGTCAGGCCGTCGATGCCGATCGGCACCTCGATGACCTGCTTGGCGCCATTCTTGGCGCAGTCTTCATATTCGCTGGCTTTCATCTCGCGTGATGCGTTGACCATGTCGGGAAATTTGTCGCCCACGCCGGCGCAGAATAATTTCACGCCAGCACCGGTGCCGGTCGATTCGACGATTGCGCTCATGCCCGGGTTGGCACGCTGGAACTCTTCCGCGATCGCAGTGGTGAACGGATAGACCGTCGACGAACCGACGATCTTGATTTGCCCACTGGCGGAGTTGCCACCGGCGCCATTGCCAGCGCAGGCCGCGACCAGCGCCACCAGCGGGAGGATTGCCATCGACTTGTTCATCAAACGTCACCTTTTCCTAGACTGAAGGGCCACAACCCAATTCGACTGCGCGACTAGGATAATGTCCCGGCGCCTGTGTGACACGCGTGTTACATCTTCGTGACACAGTCCCCGATCAGCGGGCGAGCGGCAGCCGAACTTCGACCGTAGTGCCGGCGCCGGGCGTGCTTCGAATGTCGAGCGTTCCACGATGTCGCTCGACGATATGCTTGACGATGGCGAGGCCCAGACCGGTGCCCCCCGAATCGCGGCTCCGCGCCGGGTCGACGCGATAAAATCGCTCAGTCAGCCGGTGGAGGTGGGCGGCAGCGATGCCATCGCCATGGTCGATCACGCGCAGGATTGCGCGCGCGCCGTCGGCGGCGACCTCGACCCGAACTTCGGACGCCTTGGTGTTGCAGCCATAGCGGACCGCATTGGCGATGAGGTTGGCGGCGACTTGGAGCAGTTGCGGATTATCGCCGATTACCCATGGCTCGCTGTCGGCGGACAGCTCGATCGAGCAGCCTCGCCGCTCGGCCAGCGCTGCGGCATGTTGCACGGCAATCTGGGCGATAGCGGCGAGATCGACGGTGTCGCGCGGGGTGATGAAGCGGTCGGCCTCAATTCGCGACAGGCTCATCAGATCCTCGATAATCCGCAGCATGCGGGCGGATTCGGTGTGGATCGTCGTGCCGAACTTGCGCCGCGACTGGTCGTCGATCGGCTCCTCCTCGGCGAGGGTTTCGGCAAAGCCCGAGATCGTAGCCAACGGGGTGCGCAGCTCGTGGCTGGCATTAGCGACGAAATCGACCCGCATTCGCTCCGCCGCCATCGCACTCGATCGATCGGTCAGGCGGACCAGGCCATAGCCTTTGGCGATTGGCCGGACCGACAAATGCCACGGTCGCTCGGCACTGCCGAGGCCGATGATGGCGAGGTCGGCGGGGCGCCCGGCGAGGATTGCGCCAAGCGCCTGCGGGTGACGGATCGCAATGCGGACGTCGCGGTCGATGATTGAGTCGCCGAGCAAGGAGCAGGCCGCCTTGTTGGCCGCGACTGTCCGCCCGGCAGCGACGATCAGCGCTGGCTCGTCAAGTGCCTCGATCAGCGCAGTTGCGGACAGGATGGGCGATACCATGTCGGTCCCTTAGCCCAACGGGAGTGCCGCTCGCTAGGTCAGTGAGAAGTGCTGGTCGTCGGCGTCGCGCCGGCGGCTTCGCCATGTACCAATCGCCAGGACCAGCAGGATCGGATAGCTCCACATCGCCGCGGCGGCCCCATAAGCGCGTGGCATCAGCTGAATATCGGCGAACTTCATCAAGTGCGAAATGCTATTGGTGAGCTGCAGGCCAGCGACCCATAACGGCCAGAAGCGCTGCGATGTGAGCGCGATCCAGATGAACGCCAGCAGGACCAGCGCGTCGATCAACATCAACCCACTCTCGACCGAGGCGTAACGTATTTGCAGTGGCGAAATGGCAAACCGCGTAGCGATCGTCGCCATCAGGCAGACCGACGCGACAATCCGTTCGTCCGAGCGGCCGCGCCACAAAGCGTAGCCGCAGGTGAGGAACAGGATCGCCCAGAATATCAAATGTTGCGCGCTCATGACGTGGAGACCGGATCACATTTCTGCGGCCCGGTCAAAGCCCTGTTACGCGACGATACGAAGGTCGGTCTTGGCGACCTTCGGGCATTCCTCGCCATCGCCCCACGATAGGGTGCGAAGACCAGGGACGAACTGTCTGGCATCGACCAATTCGCTGTGGCAATTGGCCATTCCGCCGCGCGCCGTGACGAGCGCGTGGAGCGCCGTTGCAAGCTGTTCGAAGGCGGCGTGACCGGTCGAGGTAGCAATGCCGGCGCTGGCCCGGGCGCGGATCATCTTCGACTGCAAATCGGCGATCTCGGCCAGTGCATCCTCGATGCAATCTTCGACCGTGCGGATCTGGGTGGCGACTTCGTGGGCGGCAGTTTCAATGATGTGTTTGCGCATGACTTCTCCTTTGCCGCAAACGCAAGGCTTGCGGTCCTGACGGGTTAGGGGAAGCGAAGGTCTGCCTTAGCGGCCCATCATTCTGGAGAGGCTCTCGAGACCGGCAAGATACATGCCCGCCGCGAACATTGAACCAATCGCAATCAGAACGATCCAGAGCAGCCGTTGGCCGACGCTCAACTCATTCCTGGGGTGACTCCTCGTAGCGAACGGTAAAGGCAGGGAAGACCAGTTAAACCCAGGCTTCTGCTCGGTATTGAAACCGGAGCCACTAGCCTCCCCTGCACGGTCAGCGTGCCGAATCTGAAAACCGACCGCCGCATCGAACTGGTCGGAATTGGGGGGAGCCTCAATGTGCGGCGATTGATGTATCAATCGTTGATATGGCCCAAGCTCCTGCGTTACCAGCCGAGCCGCCTGCGAACGACGCTCGACACCCAGGATATGGAGGGCGCCGCGGATGCGTTGATCGACCGTATGGGACGAAATACCGAGCTCGATTGCGATTTCTTTGGAGGATAAATGCTGGCTAACCAGACGCAGGCAATCGAGCTGGCCCGGCGTCAGTCGTGACACGGGACTTGGATCAGGCAATGAGCTTTTCATGTCCACATTTTTCGAAGCCACGTAACGCGCCTGTTTTGCCATTGTGATCGTTAACATGATTGCACTCCCCCCGCGAATCGCCACAGTCTAGCCGAATCGAAACAAGTCGCAATAATCCTAAGTTAACGTAAGGGACGGCAATTCGGGTGGAGAATTAAGGATCCGAAACGGGCAGAACTGTCCGTGACGTCGCGGCGATGGTGGAGAGGGCTGGATTCGAACCAGCGTACGCTTGCGCGGGCAGATTTACAGTCTGCTGCCTTTAACCACTCGGCCACCTCTCCACGGTGGGCAGCGGGGCCAATGGCTTGGCGCCGGGGCGCTGTCAACCGAACCGAGGCGTGTGACGCGGCAAGAATCGGCATTGCATGTTTCAGGTCGCTACCTCGCTTCGCTCGGCGCGCTCCACATAAAAACTGCTCCCGGACGGTGGAAGGTCCCTCAGCTGCGATAAGCGCTCCACAAAAATCTGTCCCCCGGACAGATTTTGGTGGAGCGGGTGAAGGGAATCGAACCCTCGTCGTAAGCTTGGAAGGCTTCTGCTCTACCATTGAGCTACACCCGCGTGCCGCGCGTGGCGGCTTTGCCATTGCGCCTGTCGCCCCGTCAACTCCCACAGTTCGGAACGAGTTAGCGCCCCGACTATTGAATCGGCTGCGAATCAATTTTCGGAGCATGACCATGGCGGCACGACCAAGTTGGCGGGGGCAGATCAGGTTGGCTTTGGTGTCAATCCCAGTCGAAATCTATCCCGCGACCAAGGCCGGACGATCGATCGCGTTTCACCAAATTCACGAACCGTCGGGCCAACGCGTCAAATATGAAAAAATCGTGCCGGGGATCGGACCGGTCGATCGCGACGAAATCCTCAAGGGCTATGAGGTCGAGAAAGGCGAATATGTCCTGCTCGACCCGGAGGAGATCGAGAAGGTCAAGCTGGAGAGCCGCAAGACGCTCGAACTAACCCAGTTCGTCGATTATTCGGACATCGACCCGATCTACTACGACAAGCCTTATTACGTCGTCCCTGCCGACGATCTTGCCGAGGAAGCGTTCGTGGTGGTGCGCGAGGCACTGCGCCAGGCGAAGAAGGTCGGCATCGGCCAGCTGGCGATGCGCGGCCAGGAATATGTTGTCAGCCTGAAAGCGTGCGGCCGCGGGATGGTGCTCGAGACGTTGCGCTACGCCGATGAAGTCAACAAGGCGTCGTCATACTTCCGCGACATCAGCGACGCCAAGCCCGATCCCGATCTGCTCGATTTGGCGAGCACGTTGATCGAGAAGAAAGCGAGTGGCTTCGACGCGTCAGAATTCCACAATCGCTACATCGAGGCGCTGCAGGGCCTGATCGCCGAGAAGCTCAAGAAGAAGGGCAAGCGGGTCATCCAGGACGACAGCCCCGACACGCCGCCCAAGGGATCGAACGTGATCGACCTGATGGCGGCGCTCAAAAAGAGCATCGAGGGTGGGGTTAAGGAGCCTGCGCCAAAGAAGACCTCCGCGAAGAAAGCGGCGCCGGCCAAGAAAAGCGCCTGACCGATGGCCGGCTCTGAGCTCGATATCGAAACCTACAATGCCAAGCGCGACTTCAAGAATACCGCCGAGCCGAAGGGCAGGACCGGGCGCAAGACCGGCGACAGCTTTGTCGTGCAAAAGCATGACGCGTCGCGGCTGCATTGGGATTTCCGGCTGGAGATCGGTGGCGTGCTGAAGAGCTGGGCGGTGCCGCGCGGGCCGTCGATCGACCCGAAAGACAATCGCCTGGCGGTGCGGACCGAAGATCACCCGCTCGATTATGGCAGCTTCGAGGGGACGATTCCCAAGGGCCAATATGGCGGCGGGACGGTGATGCTGTGGGATCAGGGCCGCTACGACCCCTATCCGGGCAAGGACATGGCCAAAACGCTCGAGGAGGGTCATCTCCATTTCTCGCTCGAAGGGACACGGATGCGCGGCGAGTGGGTGATGTTTCGACTGAAGGGCCGTCCGGGCGAGAAAGCCGAGAATTGGATGCTCAAGAAGGTCACCGACGAATTCACCGGGCCGGGTGAGACGTTGGTCGAGGAAGGGCTGACCAGCGTCACGACCAGGCGGACGATGGCTGAGATCGCTGCCGGTACCGACGAAAAGGGCGGTGCCAGGAAGAAGAAAGCCGGGATCAAACCGCCCGCTTTCCAGTCGCCGCAACTGGCGACCCTGGTCGATGCGGTGCCGAGCGGGTCGGACTGGCTGTTCGAATATAAATATGACGGATATCGCCTGTTGCTGGCGACCGGGGAGGCGAATGCGACCGCCTTCACCCGCAACGGCAATGACTGGACCGACAAGTTCAAGGGCATCGCCAGGGCCGCCGCTGCACTTCCTGCCGGCTGCCTGATCGATGGCGAGGCAGTGGCGCTTGGCAAGAATGGCAAGCCCGATTTCGGCCTGCTCCAGATGAGCCTGAAGGACGGCAATGCCGACCTTGCTTTCTACGCCTTCGACCTGTTGGTCGACCAGGGCGAGGACATCACCGGGCTGACCAATCTCCAGCGCAAGGAACGGCTCGCGGCACTGCTCAAGGGCGCGCCGCCGCCACTGCTCTACGGCGATCACATCATGGCCAAGGGCGAGGCCTTGTTCGACGCGATCTGCAAAGAGGGCGGCGAGGGGATCATCGCCAAGAGGGCCAACGCCACCTACCGCGGATCGCGGGGCAAGAGCTGGCTTAAGGTCAAATGCATCCAGCGGCAGGAATTCGTGATCGTCGGCTGGCAGGCCAGCGACAAGAGGCGCGGCTTTCGCTCGCTTCACCTCGGGGTGTGTGACGGTCGGAAACTGGTCTACGCAGGAAAGGTCGGGACCGGTTTCGATACCAAAATGCTCGAAGATATGAGCGCGACGATGCTTGCGCTCGAGATCGACAAGCCCGCGCTCGAAATCCCGCGCGCGGCGATGCGCGGATCGCACTGGATCAAGCCCGAACTGGTGGCCGAAGTCGCGTTCACCGAATTCACCCGCGAAGGCACGCTTCGCCACCCCAGCTTCATCGCGCTTCGCAGTGACAAGAGGGCGGCCGACGTCGTTCGCGAGGTGCCCGAGAAACTTTCGGCCAAGACCAAGGCCGCGCCCACGCTATCCACCGCCGCGACGTTCAACGCGCGGATCACCAATCCCGACCGGCTGATTTTCCCCGAGGACAAGCTGAGCAAAGGCGACCTCGCCGATTATTATGCGGCGGTCGAAGCGCTCTTCCTGGTCGATGGCGCCAAGCGGCCGATGACCCTGGTCCGCTGTCCGCAAGGCCGCGGCAAGGCGTGCTTTTTCCAGAAGCATGACAGCGGCGCGCTCGGCGAATTCGTGCACCATGTGCCGATCATCGAGAAGGACGGCTCGACAGAGGATTATCTGTGGTTCGACGATCCGCGCGCTATCCTCGCTTGCGTGCAGATGGGGACGATCGAGTTCCACGGCTGGGGTAGCCGGATCAAGCCGCTGGAAAAGCCCGATCGTCTCGTGTTCGACCTCGATCCCGACGAGGGGCTGGGGTTCGACAAGGTCAAGATCGCCGCCGAGCGCCTGCGCGCTTTGCTCGCCGATCTCGGGCTTGAGACCTATCCGTTGCTGTCGGGCGGCAAGGGGATCCACGTCGTCGCGCCGCTCGACCAGAGTGCCGACTGGCCCAAGGTCAAGAGCTTCGCCGAACGCTTCAGCCGCGCGATCGCCGAGGCCGAACCCGAGCTGTTCACCGCCAACATCCGCAAGGTCCAGCGCAAGGGGCGGATATTCGTCGACTGGTTGCGCAACCAGCGCGGCGCGACTGCGGTGCTGCCTTATTCGGCGCGCGCCCGCGAAGGTGCCCCGGTCGCCGCGCCGGTGGACTGGTCCGAATTGGATGGAATTGCCGGCGCAAACGCGTTCACCATCCGCGATGCCGACCAATTGCTCGAACGCGCAAGTTCGAAATTGCTCGCCGGCTGGGGCGCAGCCAAGCAGAGCCTCCCCGACTTCTAGGCCTTCGCGAACCGATCAGTCGCGCGCACCAGGCCATCGGTAATCCCCGGCTCGGTGAACAGGTGCCCGCCGTCGGGGACGATCTGCAAATCGACCTCTGGCCATGCTCGCTTGAGGTCCCATGCGGCGCTCGGCGGGGTGCAGCAATCGTGCCGGCCCTGGACGATGACTCCCGGAATATTCTTCAATTTGTGGGCATTTTCGATCAGCTGGTTGTCGTCGAGCCAGCCGAGGTTGCGCATGTAGTGATTTTCGATCCGCGCCACGGCGATGGCGTGATTATCCTCGGTGAATTCGGCGAGCATCTTGGCGTCGGGCAGCAGGGTGACGGTCAGCCCCTCCCACATGCTCCACGCCTTGGCCGCGGCGAGGCGGGTCGCGGGGTCGCCGCTGGTCAGGCGGCGGTGATAGGCCTCGACCAATTTATTGCGCTCGCCCTCCTGCACCAGCCCGGTAAACGCCTCCCAGCCTTCCGGGTACAGCTCCGACGCGCCATATTCGTAAAGCCAGTCGACTTCTCTCTGGCGGAACAGGAAGATGCCGCGCAGCACCAGCTCGGCTACTCGCGTCGGATGGGTCTGGGCATAAGCGAGGCTGAGGGTCGATCCCCAACTGCCGCCGAACACCATCCATTGGTCGATCCCGGCCATCTCGCGCAGCCGCTCGATGTCCTTGACCAGATCCCAGGTGGTATTGTGATCGAGGCTGGCGAACGGGGTCGAGCGACCGCACCCGCGCTGGTCGAACAGCAGGACGTCATATTTGGCGGGGTCGAATTGCTGGCGCTGCTTGGGGCTGCAACCCGACCCGGGGCCGCCATGGAGGAACACCGCCGGCTTGCCGCCCGGAGACCCGCACCGCTCCCAATAGATCGTGTGCCCGTCGCCGACGTCGAGCATGCCAGTCTCATAGGGCTTGATCGGCGGATAGAGCTTGCGGCGCTTGGTTTCATCGTCGGTCATGCGTCTCTCCGGCCTAGAAGCTATATTCGTCATAGACGTGGGTGACGTCGCCGTTCCACTCGCCGTGGTAACGTTCGAGCAACCGGTCGGCGAAGGTCATTCCGCTCGACACGACTTCGCGCAACGGATCGAGGAACCCACTTTCATTGTCGCCGCTGGCGTTGAGTTCGGCGCGCGCGCTGAGCCCCGCACCGGCGATCTCGAGCACTTCACCCGCCAAGTCGCGCATCGTCCCGCCGCCCGGCACCTTGGCGGCGAGCGCCTCGGCCGGGACCGCATGGCGCAATGCTTCGCGCTCCTCGATCGTCCAATGCTTGACCCGGTCCCACGCCGCATCGAGCGCCGCGTCGTCATACAGCAACCCGACCCACAGCGCCGGAAGCGCGCAGATCCGGCCCCAGCGTCCGCCATCGGCACCGCGCATTTCGAGGAAGCTCTTCAATCGCACTTCGGGGAAAGCGGTCGACAGATGGTCGTTCCAGTCGGCGATGGTCGGCTTCTCGCCCGGCAGGACGCTCAATTTGCCGTCGAGGAAATCGCGGAAATTGAGCCCCGCGGCATCGATATATTGGCCGTCGCGAAAGACGAAATACATCGGCACATCGAGCGCATAATCGCAATATCGCTCATAGCCGAAGCCGTCCTCGAATACGAATGGCAGCATGCCGGTGCGATGCGGGTCGGTGTCTTCCCAGATGTGGCTGCGGAAGCTCTTGAAGCCGTTGGGCTTGCCCTCGGTGAACGGCGAATTGGCGAACAAAGCGGTGGCGACCGGCTGGAGCGCGAGTCCAACGCGGAACTTCTTCACCATGTCAGCCTCGGACGAATAGTCGAGATTGACCTGGATGGTGCAGGTACGAAGCATCATGTCGAGCCCGAGATTGCCGACCCGCGGCATGTGGCTAAGCATGATCTTGTAGCGGCCCTTGGGCATGATGGGCAGCTCGGCGCGAGTCTTGTCGGGCCACATGCCGAGCCCGAGGAAGCCAAGCCCGAGCTTGTCGCCGATGGCCTTGACCTGTTGCAAATGCCGTCCGCTTTCGGCGCAGCTTTCGTGGAGGTTGGCAAGCGGCGCGCCCGACAGTTCGAACTGGCCGGCGGGCTCGAGGCTGACGGTGCCGTCGTCGCCGGCGAGCGCAATGATCTTGCCGTTTTCGAGCACCGGCTTCCAGCCATATTCGGTCAGCCCGTCGAGCAGGTCGCGGATCCCGCCCGGCTCGTCCCAGCTCGGCGCGCGATGGTCGGCCAGGCGATAGACGAACTTCTCATGCTCGGTCCCGATCCGCCAGTCCCCGCGCGGTTTCTCCCCGCCGGAAAAGACGGAGATCAGGTCGTCGCGGGACTCGATCAGCGGGCTTGCGGAGAGATCGGTTCGGGTTGTCATATGCAACCGGCGTTAGCTTGGGTCTTTCGGCGAAGCCAAGGGAAAGTTTTGATTCACGCGAAGGCGCAAAGGCGCAAAGAAGAGCAACCCCTTCGTGCCTTTGCGCCTTTGCGTGACAAACTTCTTCAACCTTACCAATCACCGACAGCAGCCATCCACGCCGCCACCGCAGCCAGAGCGGCGGTTTCGGCGCGGAGGATGCGGGGACCGAGGCTGATAGCTTTGGCGTTGGGCAAGGCGCGGATCGTTTCGGCTTCCTCGGGGGTGAAGCCGCCTTCGGGGCCGGTAAGGATCGTTGCCGGGCCGGGCTTGAACGCCGACCCCGCGGGTTCGCCCCCTGTCTCGTCGGCGAAATAGAGCGTCCGCGCCGGGGCGAGCGACTTCAGATAGGCCTCCAGCTTGACCGGCTCGACGATGGCCGCAAGCGCGGTTCGCCCGCATTGCTCGGCGGCCTCGACGATGTGGGCACGCATCCGCTCGAGGTTCAACTTGTCGACGATCGTCCGCCGGGTGATCACCGGCTGCAGGTGGGCGACGCCCAGCTCGACCGCTTTTTCGACCAGCCAGTCGACCCGGCCTTTCTTGACCGGCGCGAAGGCGAGCGTGAGGTCGGGTACTGCCTCCTGCGCCCGGGTCATCTCGACCACGCCCAGGATCATCCGGCGTTTCCCCGCCTCGACCACCCGCGCCAGCCACTCGCCGTTAACCCCGTCGAACAACAACACCTCGCCGCCTTCCTTCAGCCGCAGCACTTTGCCAAGGTAATTCGCCTGCGCCGCATCGAGCCCCACCGCGACCCCCGCCGACAGCGGCGGATCGACATACAGGCGCGGGAGCGATCGTGGCGGCCAGGCGGGGGTTGCGGGCATCTTATCGCGCATGATCGACGTCGGCGCGCCAGTCGGCGATCGGCAGGCCCTGGCTGCGGCAATATTGGAGTGTCCTGAGGTCGCCGCTCCGTCCCGGGGTGAGCGCTGCTTGCCGCGTCTCGATCTCGGCGAAGGTCGGTGCGAAGTCGATCTTGCGATACAGCATCAGCGTCTGCGACGCGTTGAGCGAGCTTACCTGCGACCGCTGCACCTGGCCCCACAACGCACTCAACAGGTCGGCCTTCAGTTCCGGTGTCAGGGCCATCTTTTGGCCAAGCAGCCTCAGCTTACCCAGCCCGTCGTCCGACTTGACGTTGAGGTCGCGCAATTGCCCGACCTTCTCGAAAATCTGGCCCAGCGTGGCCTGGACGTCGCCGGGCAAATAGTTGGAGGTTCCGTCCTGCTGGAGCGCTTCCCAAGTCTGAGTTGTCCACGGACGCGAAGGGAAGCGAAGGGTCGTCACTCCCTGACTGGTTGAAATCAGGGGTGACGGGTCGAGGAGGGTCGTGCTCGCTTCCACCCGCGCCGTAAGCCGGTCGACCTGCGCCTTGATGCACGGCGCGACCATGACCTGTTCGGCCATATACGCGCCGTTGATCAGCAGCTCGGCCTTCAGTCGTTCCTGCCCGTCATTCGCCTTGGACCGCCAGTTGGCCATTTCCGCCACTTGCTGAACCCCAAGCGCGACCAGCACGCCAAGGGTAACGATCCCCAGCTCCCACGCGACCGCGGCCCAGCCGTGGGGCGGATTGAGCTTCAACATTCGAAACATGCTGGCCTTCCCCCTGATAAGCCACCCCTAATCGTTCGTCCCAAGCGAAGTCGAGGGACGTTCGCGATGGACTTGTCTCGACTTCGCTCGGGAGGGGCGGCAGGGAAGGCCGGTGAACCAGACCGACACCGTTCCCGACAGCGAGCGCACTGGCCTGATCGGGGCGCTTCCGCCCAGGCTTCGTCCCTATGCGTCGCTGATGCGGCTCGACCGGCCGATCGGGACGTGGCTGTTGTTCTGGCCCTGCGCGTGGAGCGTCGCCTTGGCGCGCGGCGGGCAGTGGCGTCTGATCGCCGCCTTCGCGATCGGCGCGTTCGTGATGCGCTCGGCGGGGTGCGTTTATAACGACATTGTCGACCGCAAGCTCGACAAGCAGGTCGAGCGCACCCGGCTGCGCCCATTGGCCAGTGGCCGGGTCTCGCTGCGCGCGGCGTGGGCGCTGACCATCGGCCTGTGCCTGGTCGGCCTGCTCGTCCTGCTCACCCTCCCGCGCATCGCCCAGCTCATCGCGCTCGCCAGCCTCGCTTTGGTCGCCGCCTACCCGTATATGAAGCGTATCACGTGGTGGCCGCAGGCTTGGCTCGGGCTGGTGTTTAGCTGGGGCGCCTTGGTCGGCTGGCCTGCCGCAACCGGAAACTTCGACTGGCCGCCTCTGTTGCTGTGGCTCGGCTCGATCTTCTGGGTGATCGGCTACGACACGCTCTACGCGATCCAGGATATCGAAGATGATGCGTTGGTCGGGGTGCGATCCTCGGCGCGGCGGATGGGAGCCAATGTCCGCGCCGGAGTCGCGCTCTGTTACGCGCTCGCGCTCGCTGGATGGGGCGCGGCGATCTGGTTTGTCCGTCCCGACTGGTTCGCCTTGCTCGCCTTGCTTCCCGCCGCGATCCACCTCGCCATTCAGGCAGCGCGCGCCGACCCGGCCGATGGCGCCGGCGCGCTCGGCTTGTTCCGCTCGAACCGCTGGTGCGGCGCACTGGTTTTCGCAGCCATGCTGCTGGTGGGGTTGAGCGTCCGCCCCTGACCGCTTAACCGGCGCCCATGATGACCCCCGATCAAGCCCGTGACAAAGTCCAGCAATTGGTCGAACGCGCCCGCCGCGCCGGGGCCGACGGCGCCGATGCCCTGTGCGTCGGCGACAGCATGAACAATGTCTCGGTCCGCATGGGCGAGCTTGAGGACGTCTCGCGCTCCGAAGGCGAGAAGTTTGGGCTGCGCGTGTTCGTCGGCCAGCGCTCGGCCAGCGTCGCCTCGTCGGACCTGTCGGGCGAGGCGATGGACGCGCTCGTCACCCGCGCGCTGGCGATGGCCGCCGAAGCGCCCGAGGACAAATATGCCGGCCTCGCCCCCGCCGAGTTGCTCGACCACGGCCCGTTCGCCGATCTCGACAGCTGGGACGACACCGACCCCGATCCCGCCGCCCTGAAGGAGCGCGCGCTGATCGCCGAAACGGCTGCGCTCGCGGTTCCGGGTGTCGCCAACAGCAGCGGCTGCGGCGCGTCGGCGATGGCAGCCAGCGTCGCGCTCGCCACCTCCAACGGTTTCTCGGGTGCCTATCGCTCGACCGCGCGCAGCTGCTCGGCCAGCGTCGTCGCCGGCGAGGGCGCGGGCATGGAGCGCGACTATGCGTGGCACAGCGCGCGCCATCTCGACGACCTCGAGGATTCCGCCGCGATCGGTCGCCGCGCGGGGGAGCGGGCGGCGGCCCGGCTCAATCCGGTCAAGATTGCGGCGGGCAAGATCCCGGTTTTGTTCGACCCGCGCGTGGCGACCACCTTGCTCGGCCATTTCATCGGCGCGATCACGGGCTCGTCGGTCGCGCGCAAGTCGAGTTTCCTGCAGGACAAGCTAGGAGCGCGGGTGTTCGCGCCCGGCGTCGCAATCCACGACGATCCGTTGCGCAAGCGCGGGCTGCGCAGCCGCGCGTTCGATAGCGAGGGGCTGCCGGTTAGCCCGATGGCGCTAGTCGAGGATGGCGTCCTAAAGACTTGGCTTGCCGAAAGCGCCTCGGCCCGCCAGCTCGGGATTGCCCCTACCGGTCATGCGGTGCGCGGCGTCGGCGGCGCGCCGGGTGCCGGTCCGTCGAACCTCTACCTCGCCGCCGGGATCGCCAGCGTCGATGAGCTTCGCGCGCGTTTCCCGCGCTGCATCCTGGTCACTGAGTTGATCGGGCAGGGGGTCAATGGCGTCACCGGCGACTACAGCCGCGGCGCCGCGGGGTTCCTGATCGAGCATGGCGAGACTGTCGGCCCGTTGGCGGAGATTACGATCGCGTCGAATTTGGTCGAGATGTTCGCGACGCTTGAGCCGGGAAGCGACCTCACCTTCCGCCGCGGAGTCGATAGCCCGACCGTGCTGGTCAGCGAAATGACGGTGGCGAGCGCCTAATCAGCTCCCCTCCTTACTCCTGGGGGGAGGTGGCGCGAAGCGCCGGAGGGGGCACTTCCTTTTTTTGGCGGGCCCCGTCCGTCGGCTACGCCGAAACCTTCCCCCAGAAAGTGCTGGGGGAGGGGCTACTATCCCACCCGCTCCAGCCCCAACCGCCCAATCTCGATCTTCGGGCAGTGATCCATCACCACCTTGAGCCCCGCGGCCTCCGCCTTCGCCGCCGCCGCTTCGTCGATCACGCCGAGCTGCATCCACACCGCCTTCGCGCCGACCGCGATTGCGTCGTCGACGATCGGGCCGACATTCTCACTGCGCATGAAGATGTCGACGATGTCGATCAGCTCGCCGATCTGGGCCAATTCGCGCCATACAAATTCGCCGAGGACATGCTCGCCGGTGATCCGCGGATTGATCGGGAAGACTCGATAGCCGTGATCCTGGAGGAATTTCATCACGCCATAACTCGCGCGGTCGGGCCGGTCCGATGCGCCGACCAGGGCAATCGTCCTGGCGCCCTGCAGCAGCTCGGTCAGGTCCTGGTCACTGGTCAGCGGCATGATGATCTCCTCGTGTGCTCAATGCTTCACGCGGGCATTTTCTCCAGCGCATCGAGCAAAGCCCGGGCCAACGCCGCAAACGCGTCGCCCGCCGGGCCATCTTCAGCCGCCGGTGGCCGCCCGGCATCGCTCGCCTCGCGCAAGCTCGCCGACAATGGCAAGCGCCCGAGGAACGGCACCCCAAGCCTGGTCGCCGAGGCTTCGGCCCCCCCGCTCCCGAACGGGTCGCTCTCCTCGCCGCAATGCGGGCAAACATAGCCCGCCATATTTTCGATTATCCCGATCACCGGCACGTCGGTCCGCGCGAACAGGTCGATCGCCCGCGCCGCGTCGATCAGCGCCAGGTCCTGCGGGGTCGATACGATCACCGCGCCGACCGGTTTGGCTTTCTGCACCAGCGACAATTGCACATCGCCGGTGCCGGGCGGCAAATCGACCAGGATCAAATCGACATCGCCCCAATCGCCATCCGTGAGCTGCGCCAGAGCCCCCGCAGCCATCGGCCCGCGCCACGCCAGCGCCTGCCCCGCCGGGACCAGCTGCCCGACCGACAGCAGTTTCACGCCATAAGGCGTCTCGACCGGGATCAATTGATTGTCCTTTGCCTCGGGCCGTTGCGGCGCGGCGAGCAAGGTCGGCTGCGAGGGGCCATAGATATCGGCGTCGATCAGGCCGACTTTTTTCCCCATCCGCACCAGCGCGACCGCCAGATTGGCAGTGACGGTCGATTTGCCGACTCCGCCTTTGCCCGATCCGATCGTGATCATCGGCGCGGCTCCTTTGCGCGCCGCCGTCATCGCGATCCGCACTTCGCTCACCCCGGCAATCCCGCCCGCTGCCTCGCGCAGCCTCGTCTCCAGCGCCTTGCGCTCGTCGTTGCGCATTGTGCTACTGTCGACGATCAACGTCGCGACCCCGTCGGCGATTTTTTTCGACCGGATTCGCGCTGCGTCGGGGTGGCTGTTTAAGGCGCTCAAGATATCGTCCATGCGTCGGCGCTTAGGCCTCCGTGCCAGCAATCGGCAAGCGACCCCTGTTTTTCGGCTGCGCGCCTTCCTATAGAGGGGTTATGAGTATTTTATCGGGGTTGGGCTCGCTTCCGTCGCGCCTGTTCAATGACAGCAAGGGTCCGTGGGGGCCGAAGTCGGACAATGGCTCCGGCGATCCGCCGCGCGATCCGTCTCCGGGCCCATGGGGCGGCGGGCGTCCGGCCTCGCGTCCTGAAGGCAATTTCGGCTCGGCCGGGCTCGATGCCTTCATCGAACGCAACCGGCGGCGCTTCGGCGGCGGGTTTGGCGACGACGGCACGCCGCGCGGGCCGAGCGGGATCAAGCTGACGTGGCTGGCGCTTGGCGCTTTTGCTTTGTTCCTGGTCGTCAGCTCCACCCACCAGATCACGCCTGAGGAACGCGGCGTGGTGACGATGTTCGGTCGCTATAATTCCACCCTCTCGCCGGGGGTCAGCTTCACTTTGCCCTATCCGGTCCAGCGGGTGCAGAAGGTCAACGTGGAGCAAATCCGCAACATCGAGCTTGGCTCGGCAGCGGAGGAAACATTGGTCCTGACCGGCGACCAGAATATCATCGACATCGCTTACCAGGTTCGCTGGAGCATCAAGGATCCCGAGGAATATCTGTTCGAGCTGCGCACGCCTGAAGATACCATCCGCCAGGTCGCCGAAAGCTCGATGCGGCAGGTCGTCGCGCAGGTCAGCCTGCAAGACGCGATCGGCAACAAGCGCGGCGAGATTGAAGCGCGGGTCCAGGAAGACATGCAGCGCACGCTCGACCGCTATCGGTCGGGAGTCTCGATTCGCGGCATCGCGATCAAGAAGGCCGATCCCCCGGCCGAGGTCAATGATGCCTTCAAGGATGTCACCGCGGCCCAGCAGGATGCGCAGAGTGCGGTCAACAACGCCAACGCTTATTCGCTCCAGCTTGGCCAGCGCGCGTCGGGCGAAGCGATCGCGTTCGACAAGGTTTACGTTCAGTACAAATTGTCGCCCGAAGTCACCAAACGCCGGATGTATTATGAGACGATGGAGCGCGTGCTGCGCAACGTCGACAAGACGATTGTCGAGACCCCCGGGGTCACTTCCTATTTGCCGCTGCCCCAGATCCAGCGCCAACAGCCCAAGGCCGCCCAATGATCGACGCCCTCCGCCGCCACCCGCTGATCGCCGCCGTCAGTGGTGCGATCCTGCTCGTCGCCTTGCTCGGCAGCGTGTCGATCGTCCCTGAAACCAGCCAGGGGGTCGTCATCCGCTTCGGCAAGCCGGTGCGGATCGTCAATGGCTATGACGCCAAGCAACGGCTCGGTTCGGTCGGCGCGGGGCTCAACGCCAAGATCCCGTTCGCCGAGACGATCGTGTGGATCGACAAGCGCGTCCGCGATCTCGACATGGATAAGCAGCAAGTGCTGTCGATCGACCAGCGCCGGCTCGAGGTGGACGCCTTTGCGCGCTATCGCGTGGTCAATCCGCTGCGGATGTACATCACCGCACGGTCGGAAGACCGGGTCGAGGAGGCGCTGAAACCGATCCTCGGTTCGCAGCTTCGCAACGAGCTTGGCAAGCGGCCGTTCTCGTCCTTGCTCAGCCCAGAGCGCGAAGGGGCGATGGAGAACATCAAGACCGGCCTTAACCGCGTCGCCAGGCAATATGGCATCGAAGTCGTCGACGTGCGGATCAAGAAGGCCGATTTGCCCGATGGCACCCCGCTTGAATCGGCGTTCGCGCGAATGCGCAGCGCTCGGCAGCAGGAAGCCCGCTCGATCCGCGCCGAGGGCAATAAGCGCGCCTTGGTCATCAGCGCCGAGGCCGACGCCGCCGCTGCGCAAGTCTATGCCGCAAGCTTCGGCAAGGATCCCGAATTCTACAATTTCTACCGCGCGATGCAGTCGTATCAGGTAACCTTCCTCGGCGAGGGTGCGACCAAATCGTCACCGACCACGATCATCATGTCGCCCAACAGTGAGTATCTGAAGGAATTCACTGGACGATAAGCGACCACCCTGTTCAAATTGCGTTCATGCGCTCGACCTAGCGTCGTCCATCAACGTCAGCAGCGAGCGAGATATATATGGTTTCGAAGGAGAATGGTCCCTTGCGTTACGCCTATGGAGTGGCCACCGCCCTGCTGCTCGGGGGGACCGCTTTCTCCCTCGCCACCGGGCAAGCCGGGGCCCAGGTCGCGCAAAATTCGCCATCGGCCATGTCGCCGCGTCCGGGCGCGCCGTCGTCGTTCGCTGATCTTGCCGCGCGGCTCCAGCCGGCGGTGGTCAACATTTCGACCAAGCAACGCATCGCGGTCAAGCAACAGGCCGACCCGTTCGAGGAATTCATCCGTCGCTTTGGCAGCCCGGACGGCCAGTCTCCGCCGTCCGACCCGCGTTCGGGTCCCGGCGGCAGTGGCGCGGCGCCCAAGACCCGCGAAGCCGGCTCGCTCGGCTCGGGCTTCATCATTTCGGCCGATGGCTATGTCGTCACCAACAACCATCTGATCGAGGGCGCCAATGGTCAGGGCACGGTCGACAGCGTCACCGTCATCCTGACCAACCGCAAGGAATATACGGCGCGCATCGTCGGCCGCGACACCGCCTCCGATCTCGCCTTGCTCAAGATCGAGGCAACCAATCTGCCGTTCGTCAACTTCGGCGATTCGTCGCGCGTTCGGGTCGGCGACTGGGTAATTGCAATCGGCAATCCCTACGGCCTCGGCGGAACCGTCACCGCCGGGATCATCTCGGCGCTTCACCGCGGGATTACCGGGGTCGGCGCCTACGATCGATACATCCAGACCGATGCCAGCATCAACATGGGCAATTCGGGCGGGCCGATGTTCGACATGGCGGGCAACGTCATCGGCATCAACTCGGCCTTGATCTCGCCGACCGGCGCCAATGTCGGGATCGGCCTCGCCATCCCGGCCGAACTCGCCAAGCCGGTGGTCGATTCGCTTCGCCGTGGCCAACGTCCGCAGCGCGGCTATCTCGGGGTCAGCCTCCAGCCGCTCGATGAAAATATCGCTTCCTCGCTTGGCCTGCCCAAGGATCAGGGTGAACTGGTTCGCTCGGTCGTCCCCGGCCAGGCGGCGGCGCGCGCCGGGCTTCGCCAGGGCGACGTTATCCTCACCGTCGGTGGCCAGATGGTTACCCCTGACGAGACAGTCTCGTTTCTCATCGCCAACTCGACTGTCGGCGCGCGAGTGCCGCTCGAGATCATCCGCAACGGACGTCGCGAATCGGTCGCGGTGGTCGTCGGTCAGCGCCCGACCGAGGAGCAGCTTGCGCAGCAAATCGGTGGCGGCAGCGATGGCACGCCCGGCGATGCGGTCACTGGCCCCGGCGCCGGGACGCAGGCGATCGGCCTGACGCTCCAGCCGCTTACGCCGGATCTCGCGCGTCGATCGAACTTGCCCGCGACCGTTCGCGGCGTGGTCATCACCGCGGTCGATTCGTCGAGCGACGCGTCGGAAAAGGGGCTTCGTCCCGGTTTCGTGATCATGTCGGTCAACCAGGTTCCGGTGACGTCGCCGGGGCAGGTCACCGCAGCCGTCGATGCGGCCCGCCGCGCCGGTCGCAAGAGCGTCCTGCTGCTGGTCAAGGCCGGCACTGCGCCCGAAGCCTTCGTCGGGGTCGATATCGCCGCCCGTTAGGCGTTCGGCATTTCCCTGATCGCCACATCCGCTCGTGCGGGGGAGTCGCTTTGCGCTTCCTCCGCAGGCGATCAGGCTCTAGGTTCAACGCCTTAGCGGCATAAGGACGAACCTATGGCGAATCAGCCGCCCAACATTTTCATCGGCGCAGGCAGCGGCGGTGCCAACCCGCAGGCGCTGGAACTCAAGCGCGCCAATCGCCACGGGTTGATCGCCGGTGCCACCGGCACCGGCAAGACCGTCACCTTGCAGGGCATTGTCGAGGGCCTGTCGGCCGCCGGCGTCCCGTGCTTCGTAGCCGATGTCAAAGGCGATTTGTCGGGGCTCGCATTGGCCGGATCGCCGACCGGCAGGATGCACGACATCTTCGCCGCCCGCGCCGCACAGATCGGTATGACTGACTGGCAATATAAGGACACGCCGGTTCAGTTCTGGGACCTGTTCGGAGAGCAAGGCCACCCGATTCGCACCACCATCAGCGAAATGGGGCCGCTATTGCTGTCGCGCCTGATGAACCTGAACGACGTGCAGGAGGGCGTGTTGACGATCGCCTTCACCATCGCCGACAAGGAAGGGCTGCTCCTGCTCGACCTCGATGATCTGCAGGCGATGATGGTCGAATGTGGCGAGCGGGCCGACGAACTAACGCTTCAATATGGCAATGTGTCGAAGCAATCGGTCGGATCGATCCAGCGCAACCTGCTTCAGCTCAGGAGCCAGGGCGGCGACCATTTTTTCGGCGAACCCGCGCTCGACCTGCACGATTTCTTGGTGCTGGACGATCAGGGACGGGGGATCGTCAACCTCCTCGCCGCCGACAAGTTGATGGCGTCCCCGCGCCTCTACGCCACCTTCCTGCTGTGGCTGCTGAGCGAATTGTTCGAACAGCTTCCCGAAATTGGCGATCCCGACAAACCGGTGCTGTGCTTTTTCTTCGACGAGGCCCATTTGCTGTTCGACGAGGCGCCGCCGGGGCTGCTCGAGAAAGTCGAGCAGGTCGTCCGGCTGATCCGATCGAAGGGCGTCGGGGTCTATTTCATCACCCAAAACCCGATCGACATTCCCGACAAGGTCGCAGCGCAACTCAACAACCGCATCCAGCACAAATTGAACGCCTTCACCCCGCGCGACCAGCAAGCGGTTCGCGCTGCTGCTGAAACATTCCGCGCCAACCCCGGGGTCGATGTCGCAACCGCCATTACCGAGTTGAAGATCGGTGAAGCGCTCGTCTCCCTGCTCCAGCCCGACGGCGCGCCAAGCCCGGTCGAGCGGACCTTGATCAAGCCGCCCGGCTCGCGAGTCGGCCCGATCACGCCCGAGGAGCGCAGCATTCTCGTCACCACCGATGCCGTCGGCGCTAAATACGACTTGTTGGTCGATCGCCAGTCGGCCGAGGAGATCATCAAGGCCAAGGGCGACGAGGCTGCCGCTGCCGCCGCCGTCGCCGAGGCCAGGACCGAAACCGACAAGAATGCCGCGATCCAGGCGAAGCTCGATGCCCAGACCGCCAAGGCGCAGGCGCAGGCTGCTGCGGTCACCGCGCGGCTCGAGGCGCAGCAGCAAGCTGCCGAGCAACGCCTCGAGATCGCTCGCCAGCGGGAGGCCGAGCGAGCCGCGGCGCGTGCCGCTCGGGAGGCTGCCAAGCCAAGCCTGACCGACAAGGTGCTGCAATCCGCGGCGCGTTCGGTGGCCAGCTCGCTCGGGCGCCAGTTGACCGGGCGATTGCTGCGCGGCGTGCTCGGCGGATTATTCCGTGGTTGATAAGGCGCCCGACGTCATCGAACTCGAGCGGCAGTGGTGCGACGCCTTGTTCGCCAAGGATGAAGCGGCGCTGCGCAAGCTGATCCATCCATTGTTCAAACTGGTCGGCATCCGCTCGACCGGGACGGTCGCGGTCGGTCTCGATGATTGGCTTGGTGCGCTCAAGAAGATGGACATCGCGAGCCTCGACGTGCGGGTGACCGATTCGGTTCGCGTCGATCACACCATCGTCGCGACGGTCGATGCGCAGTGGAAGTTGCGCTTCATGGGCCACACCATCGACGAGCGCGTGCTGCTGACTGACGTTTGGGTAAAAAGCGACCAAGGCTGGCAAGTGGTCCGCCGCCATTCGAGCCCGGTGCCGGCCGGGGTCCATATCGCATGAGCCTCGACTTGCTCGACCGATGGAGCGACGCGGCGCTTGGCGAACAGCCCGCGACGATTGCGCTGCGCCGCGAAATCCACGCCGATCCCGAGCTTGGGCTCGATTGCCCGCGCACCCGCGACAAGTTGAAAGCCGCGCTTGCCGGCCTGCCGCTCGTCATCCGCGACAGCGTGTCGACCAGCGGGTTCGTCGCCTTGCTCACGGGGACGGGCGCGGGCGATGCCTCGCGCACCGTATTGCTGCGCGGCGACATGGATGCGCTGCCGATCCGTGAGGCCACCGGGCTCGACTTCGCCAGCCGCACCGAGGGCACGATGCACGCCTGCGGCCATGACAGTCATTCGGCGATGCTCGCGACCGCCGCGCGCTTGCTGTGCGCCCGCCGCGAGACGTTCGCGGGGAAGATCCTGTTCATGTTCCAGCCGGGGGAGGAGGGGCATCACGGCGCGCGCGAGATGATCGCCGAAGGCCTGCTCGACCACCCCACGCCCGATGCTGCGTTCGCGCTCCACATCTGGCCCAATTTGCCCGGCGGGGCGGTCGCCTGCCGGCCCGGCGCGATGCTCGCCTCGACCGATACGCTGCGCGCGCGGATCGTCGGCAAGGGCGGTCACGCCGCAATGCCGCATGACGCGATCGATCCGGTCCCGGTCGCGGCCGAGATCATCCTTGCGCTCCAGACCGAAGTCGCCCGCCGCACCCCGGTGACCACCGACCCGGTCGTGCTGTCGATCACGAAGATCAGCGCGGGAACGACCCACAACGTGCTGCCCGAAGCGGTCGACCTGCTTGGCACTCTGCGCACCTTGTCCCCCGCCGGTCGTGCTCGCGCGCGGGCCGCGTTCGAACGCATCTGCACCCATGTCGCGCTTGCCCACGGCTGCACCGCCGAGGTCGAGATCGAGCCAGGCTATCCCGCCACCGTGAACGATCCGCGCGCGGTCGCTCTGATCGAGCGGTTGGCCGGCGCCGATTATATCCTCGCCCCCGCACCGAGCATGGGCGGCGAGGATTTCTCCTACGTCCTCGAACGGATCCCTGGCGCGATGGCGTTCCTCGGGGTCGCTCCCCCCGGCGGTGATCCGCTGGCCCGCGCCCCGCTTCACAATCCCGCCATGCTGGTCGATGAAGCCGCCATGCCGCGCGGGGTCGCACTTCATTGCGCCTTCGCAACGACTTTCCTCGCGCTAGGCTATTCCATATGATGCTCCCACTATTGATGACCCCATTGCTCGCACTGGCCGACATCACCGGCTTCTACGCGTCGAGCCAGATGGAAGTCGCCGCAGCGATCGAGCTCGAAGCCGACGGCAAGTTCGACTATTCGCTCGATTACGGCGCCGTCTCCGAATTCGCCGAAGGCACTTGGACCAGCGAAGGCGGCACGATCTATCTTACCTCGACCAAAATGCAGGGCGCCTACAAGGCACCCGCTTTCGTCCGCGAGCCGCTCAAGCTCGACGGCAATTCATTGCTGCTTCGTCGCTACGACACGACGATCCGCTTTAACCTGGACGACAGCCTGCCGACCCCGCCTGATCGCAAGAAAAAGCTCTAAGGAAACACCATGGCGATCAAGCCGGACACCAGCGCGCAGCTCAAGGAACTAACCTTCCGCGGGATCGTCATCGGCGCGATCCTGACCCTACTGTTCACCGCCGCCAACGTCTATCTCGGGCTCAAGCTGGGCATCACCTTTGCCACCTCGATCCCCGCCGCGGTGATCTCAATGGCGGTGCTCAAATTCTTCCGCGACGCCACCATCCAGGAAAATAACATCGTTCAGACCATCGCCTCGGCAGCGGGGACGCTGTCGGCGATCATCTTCGTCCTGCCCGGCCTGATCATGGTCGGCTGGTGGACCGGATTCCCGTTCTGGCTGTCGGTCGCGGTGATCGGGCTTGGCGGAATCCTCGGCGTGATGTTCTCGGTCCCGCTGCGCCGCGCGCTCGTGACCGGCAGCGACCTGCCTTATCCCGAAGGCGTCGCCGCCGCGGAAGTCTTGAAGGTCGGCGCCGGCGTCGGCGGCGCGGAGGAGAATCGCATCGGGCTGAGGATGATCATCTGGAGTTCGATCGTCTCGGCCGCTTACGCCTTGATCGCCCAGACCAAATATCTCGCGACCGAGGCGTCGCGCAGCTTCGGCTTCGGCGGCGGCGCGACCAGCGTCTCGACCAGCCTGTCGATGGCATTGATCGGGGTTGGCCACCTTGTCGGCATGGCGGTCGGGATCGCGATGCTCGCCGGACTGATCATCAGCTGGTTCGTCTTGGTGCCGTGGCAGACCGGGCTCGCCGGCCTCGGGTCCGCCGCCGACCTCGAGACACTGGTGTCAACCACCTTCCGCGCGAAGGTTCGCTTCATCGGCGCGGGCACGATCGGCGTCGCCGCCATCTGGACCTTGCTCAAGATCATCGGCCCGATCATCAAGGGCGTCACCTCGGCGCTCGCTGCCAGTCGCGCCCGGGCCAAGGGCGGGCAGGACAGCCTTGCCTTGACGGAGCGCGACATTCCGATTGGGATTATCGGCATCACCATCCTGGGCTCGATGATCCCCATCGGACTGTTGCTCTCTGCCTTCGCGCAAAGTGGCCCGATCGCCGCCGCGCCCTTGCTGACCATCGGCCTCAGCCTGCTCTACATCCTCGTCGCGGGCGCGATCATCGCTGCGATCACCGGTTACATGGCGGGGCTGATCGGCGCGTCGAACAGCCCAGTGTCCGGGGTCGGAATCCTCACCGTGCTCGGCATTTCACTGATCCTAGTCGCCATCTTTGGCCGAGAAATCGGGGTCGATGCCTCGAAGAGCCTCGTCGCTTACGCTCTGTTCGTCACCGCGATCATTTTCGGCGTCGCGACCATCGCCAATGATAATCTGCAGGATCTCAAGACCGGCCAATTGGTCGGCGCGACTCCGTGGAAACAGCAGGTCGCACTGATCATCGGCGTGATCTTCGGCAGCCTGGTGATCCCGCCGATCCTGACCATCCTCAACGATGCGTTCGGCTTTGTCGGTGCGCCCGGTGCCGGCCCCAACGCGCTCGCCGCTCCGCAAGCGGCTTTGATCTCGGCCATCGCGCAGGGTGTCCTAGGCGGCAGCCTCGACTGGAACCTGATCGGCCTCGGCGCCTTGATCGGGGTCGGCGTGATCATCATCGACGAGGTGCTTCGCCGCACCGGCAAATATTCGCTCCCGCCGCTCGCAGTGGGGATGGGCATCTATCTGCCAATGTCGCTGACCCTGCTGATCCCGGTCGGCGCGACGATCGGCTATCTCTACAACAAGTGGGCTGAACGTGCCACCGATCCAGCCTTTGCCGAACGGCTTGGCGTTTTGATGGCGACCGGCCTGATCGTTGGCGAGAGCCTGTTCGGAGTCGCTTTCGCGGCGATCGTCGGTGCGACCGACAATGATTCGCCGCTGGCCATGGTCAAGGATTTCGCTTGGGCAGTGCCGCTCGGGATCATCGCCTTTGCCGCCGCGATTGCCTGGCTGTACATGAAGACCAAATCCGAAGCTTCGGCCAAGCTCGCCAGCGAACCGCAGATTGCGGTGCCGCCCGAAGCCGCTCCGCGCTAGCGTCTAACCACGCCCGCGATACGGAGCGACGTTCTGGTCGGGGAGCCATAAGCCCTTGGGCGGATCCCCCGATTGCCAGAAAACGTCGATCGGGATCCCGCCGCGCGGATACCAGTAACCGCCGATGCGCAGCCATTTGGGCGCCATTTGGTCGAACAGGCGCTTGCCGATCCCGACCGTGACATCCTCGTGAAAGCCGGCGTGATTGCGGAAAGCGCCGAGGAACAGCTTGAGGCTCTTCGATTCGACGATCGTCGCGCCGGGCGCATAATCGATCACCAGATGCGCGAAGTCGGGCTGGCCGGTAACCGGGCACAGCGAGGTGAACTCGGGTGCGGCGAAGCGCACCAGGTACAGCTCGCCAGCGCGCGGATTGGGCACATAATCGAGCGTCGCCGCGTCGGGGGAGACGGGAAGGGCGCTCGTCTGGCCAAGATGCTTAGTTTCCATTTGTGACCTCTTATCCGAAGCGATACCATCCATCCATGGACGATTTGGTGACCACCGAATGGCTGGCGCGCAACCTCGGCGCGGACGATTTGGCGATTGTCGACGCGTCCGCCTTTATGCCTGCCGATGGGCGCGACGGCGCGGCGGAGTTTGTCGCCGGGCACATCCCCGGCGCGCGCTTTCTCGATATTGCCGAAGTCGCCGACAAGGCCAATCCAGCGCCGCACATGCTGCCGTCCGCGGAGCAGTTCGGAACGGCGATGGTAGCGCTTGGCGTCGGGCGTGACGACCGGATCGTGGTCTATGACAATAGCCCGCTGCGCAGCGCCGCTCGCGGCTGGTTCATGCTCCGGCAATTCGGCGCGGAGAGGGTCGCGATCCTTGATGGCGGATTGCAGAAATGGACGCGAGAGAACCGCCCGATGGAAGCTGGTCCCGCCGTCCCGCGTACGACCCGGTTCGATGCCCGCCCCGCGCCTGACGTGGTCGACAAGGCCGAGTTACTGGCCAATCGCATATTCCCGCTCGCCGATGCCCGCGGCCCCGCCCGGTTCGACGGCAGCGAAAGCGATCCGCGGCCCGGAATCGCCTCAGGCCACATTCCGCAAGCGCGCAACCTGCCATTCGCCAAACTGTATCGCGACGATGGCACGTTCAAATCCGGCGATGCGTTGCGCGCCGAATTCGATGCCGCAGGGATCGACCCCGAACGCCCGTTCATCGCCAGCTGCGGCTCGGGCGTCACCGCCAACAGTCTGATCTTCGCCGCGCACCAATTGGGCGGACGCGGGCAGAAACTTTATGATGGCAGCTGGAGCGAATGGGGCGCCGATCCCGACACGCCCAAGGAAATCGGCAGCGCTAAAGCGTAAGCAGGGTTCCGAGCCGGTCGAGTTCGCCGCGGATCGATGCAGTCAGCGTATCGATCGCCGCGCGATTGGCCTCGAGCCCGGCATCGCGGAGCGCGCCAATCGCCTCGAGCCCGGCGACCGATCCGGCCACCGCATGCGCCGACAGCGCATCGAACAACGCGTGCTGGGCGTTGGTCGCGCTTGGCCAGGCGGCGGCGAGCGCGGCTTGGTCGGCCGGCTTTGTGCCATGTCCGCTCAGGCCCTCGGCCGCCGCGAGCGCCTGGGCGAGACCGGCGACCCGCGCCAGTGCATCGCCCGGGGGCGCAACTGCGATCGCATCAGGTTCGGGCAAAAAATGGATCATGGCGCGAGATTTAACGCACCACCCCTAACGAAAAGTGAATCGCACCGCGCTTAGGACGCGGCGTTCCCGTCGGCATCGATATCGCGCAGGATCCAGCCGCGCTGCGGGATCGTCTCGATGAACTCCGCCCCGTTCGACGCCATCCGCAATTTCTTGCGCAATTTGGAGATGAACACGTCGATGATCTTGGGCTGCGGCTGGTCGTCGGCGCGACGGTAGAGGTGCTTGAGGAGCATCGTCCGAGTCACGACATTATTGCGCGCGAAGGCGAGCAGTTCGAGCACCCGATATTCCATCTCGGTGATGCCGATCGGATGGCTATCGATGCGGATCAGCCGCTGGGTGGTATCGACCGCCAGCCGCCCGCCGCACAATGTCGCGGGCATATCCGCACCGCTCGCCTTGAGACTGGAGAGCAAGCGCGATGCCGCCTCGTCGCTCTCCTCGGCGGTCATCACGCCGGGCGCGCCAAGCAATGCCTGCTGCAATTCGCCGAAGGTGACGTGCGCCTCCTCGACGATCCTCAGTCCTTCCTCGAACCGGCGCTTGGCGCGGTCGAGGATCGATTCGAGTTCGGCGAGCCGGGCGGAGAGCGATTCTGAAGGCATATCTTCCCTTATTTTGGCGGCTGCGCGGTCGCCTCGGCGCTATTCGCCTCGGGCGCGGCGATGATTGCCTGGGTCTGGGCGCCCTTGTCGACGACTCGCGTATCGGGGTCGCCGGCAACCGAGCGGGCACCGACCACCGAGCGATCGCGCCCGGCGCTTTCGAGCATGCTCGATTCGGCCCGGCTGCGCGGGGCGGGGCCGCCGAACAATGCTTCGACCGCCTGCGCCTGCGCGCCTTCAGCGGTTGAGCTGACGGTGCCGGCCACCGGCGGGGTCAGCGAATAGTCGGGCGGGATCACCAATGGCGCGTTGCGCGCCACGGCGAATTCGTCGAGCGACTTGGTCTTGCCGGCAAACAAGCTGCAACCGCCAAGCACAAGTGCCGGAACAACCAGCAGAGTGGGGATGAATTTACGCATGATCGATCTTCTCCTCGGGCGCCGCCGGCCGCACAAAAATGGCCCGAAGCAGCAGAATGACGACGCCGATGCTAATCGCCGCGTCGGCGACATTAAAGACTAAAAACGGACGCCACTCACCGAAATGAAGGTCGAGGAAGTCGACCACAAACCCCAGCCGCACCCTGTCGACGATATTGCCCAGCGCGCCGCCAAGCACAAGCGCCAGCGCGATCCGCTCGCCGCCTTTTTCCTCTCGCTTGATCCACCAGGCGACGATTATCGCGATGATCGAGGTCAACGCGACCAGTCCCCAACGCTGCAAATCGGTTTGCGCCTGCGCCAGCCCGAGGCTGAATCCGCGATTTTCGGTCCAGGTGAAATTGAAGATCGGGAGCAATGTGATCTGCCCAACTTGCTTGAGCGCGAGCGGGTAGATCATCGTCAGCTTGGCGAGCTGGTCGAGGATGAAGATCGCGATGGCCAGGCCGTAGGCGGTCGAGTGACGATTCATGCCCCGATCTCGCGAATGTTCCGAATGTTCACACTGACCATGACGGCCTCGGCGAGGCCGCGCGACGGCAAGTTTTGGGTCAAAGAAAGCATCGAATGAGGTTGCATATTCACCATGTTGTAGGACAGCAAAATCTTCACGCCCGCGCGAAACCTAGGCGGCCACGACCGCGGCACAGCGATCGCACAGCTCGCCGTCGTCGGTGACTTCGGGCAAATGCCGCCAGCAGCGGCCGCATTTGTGGTTAGTTGTGACAGTGATCTCCAGCGCACCGCCTGCGCGCACCGTCGAACTGATGAACAATTCTTCGAGAAGTGCGGGGTCATGAAGATTGGCGTTCGGTATTGCGATTTCCGCTTCAAGGCTTGACCGGATTTGCTTCTCACGACGGAGCGGCTCGATCGCTTCATTCACCGCCGCACGTAGACTACGCAATGAATTCCATTTCGCTTCAAATTCGTCTTCCCCGCGCAGGCGGGGATCCCGCTGTTGTTCGTGCGCGGGAGTAGAAGAAGCGGGGTTCCCGCGTTCGCGGGAATGACGGAGGAGGGGATCATCAGGCCATTCAAGCAAATGCACGCTCCCACCCTCGGGATAGCGCGTCTCCCACACTTCCTCGCTGGTGAACACCAGCACCGGCGACGCCCAGCGCACCAGCGCGTGGAACATCGTGTCGAGCACGGTGCGATAGGCGCGCCGCTTGGGGTCGTCCGCGCCGTCGCAATAAAGCGAGTCCTTGCGGATATCGAAGTAGAAGGCGCTCAAATCCTCGTTGCAGAAATCGCCCAGCGCGCGGACGTAGGTGTTGAAGTCGAAATCGTCGACCGCCTGGCGTAACTTCGAGTCCAGCCCCGCGAGCAACGACAGCATGTAGCGCTCGAGCTCTGGCATTCCCGCAACATCGGTCACCCGCTCGGCCTCGTCGAAGCCTTCGAGCGCGCCGAGCAGATAGCGGAACGTGTTGCGCAATTTGCGATATTGGTCGGCGACCCCGGCGAGGATTTCCTTGCCGATGCGGTGGTCCTCGGTGAAGTCGACGCTGAGCGCCCACAGCCGCAAGATGTCTGCGCCATAATCGCGCATCAAATCGTTCGGGCTGATCGTATTGCCCAGGCTCTTGGACATTTTCATGCCCTTGGAATCCATCGTGAAACCGTGGGTCAGCACCGCATTGTATGGCGCCCGCCCGCGCGTGCCGCAGCTTTCCATCAGGCTCGACTGGAACCACCCGCGATGCTGGTCGGTGCCTTCGAGGTAGAGGTCGGCGGGCCAGCGCAGGTCGGGCCAGGTCCCGCTTTCCAGCGTGAACACATGCGTGCAGCCGCTGTCGAACCAGACGTCGAGGATGTCGCTGACCATCTCGTAATCGGCGAGGTCGTAGTCCGCGCCGAGATATTCCTGCGCCCGCGCTTCCTCCCACGCGTCGACGCCCTCGGCCTTGATTGCCGCGACGATCCGCGCGTTGACCGCGTCGTCGACCAATGGCTGGTTGGTCCCGCGCTTCACGAACAGGGCGATCGGCACCCCCCACGCGCGCTGGCGGCTGATCACCCAATCGGGCCGCCCCTCGACCATCGAGCGAATGCGGTTCTCGCCTTTCTCGGGCACCCAGCGGGTGGCGGAGATGGCGTTGAGGGCGGTCTGGCGCAAAGTACTCCCTCCCCCTTGTGGGGAGGGCAGGGGCGGGG
>ENA-OBIT01000009-OBIT01000009.1-metagenomes-genome-assembly--contig:-NODE-9-length-65329-cov-12.6921_pt1 | contig 65329 bp, 51 predicted proteins | sample MGYA00153386_OBIT01 | MGnify analysis MGYA00153386
CCAATCCCGGTTCCTATCAGGCTATCAACGATTCGATGCGCGATTGGTTGAGCGATTATTTTCGACCTTACAATCAACAACTAGAGGATTATTTAGGCAGAAAATTTAATTGGTAATTGGTAATTGTTGACTGTTGACTGTTGACTGGAAAGCACAGTCATATCAAATCCGTTTGCATCGGAATGATATAAACGGAGGAGGAGACGGAGGAGACGGCAGTGCCGTGTCCCTACCGCGAAATTGTAGGGACACGGCACTGCCGTCTCCTCGCTTGTCATTCCGGCGCAGCCGGAATTGATATCAACCGTCAACTGACTAAAAAAACCCGCCTCCCTCTTGACAAGTCATACTCGTTATGAGTACGATTAGGTGAAGCAAACGAATTTAACCCAAGTACCCAAGGATTCAAAATCATGCTGACGAACCACGAAGGTCAAAGAGTACCCAAAGTCACTTTTCGCACTCGCAAAGACAACGAGTGGGTTGATGTCACCACCGATGATTTGTTTGCAGGCAAAACTGTCGCAGTGTTCTCGCTACCGGGAGCTTTTACTCCCACTTGTTCGTCAACGCACCTCCCGGGTTACAACGAATTAGCCAAAACTTTCAAAGCAAATGCCGTAGATGAAATCATCTGTATTTCCGTCAATGACGCTTTTGTGATGAACGAGTGGGCAAAAGACCAAGAATCAGACAATGTGACGTTAATTCCTGACGGTAACGGCGAGTTTACTGAAGGCATGGGAATGCTGGTAGACAAAACAGATTTAGGCTTTGGCAAGCGGTCTTGGCGCTATTCGATGGTGGTAAAAGATGGCTTGGTTGAAAAAATGTTTATTGAGCCCGAGGAACCGGGAGACCCTTTCAAGGTGTCCGATGCTGATACGATGCTTCACTACATCAACTCCACCGCAGTCAAGCCGAAGGTAGTTTCGCTGTTTACCAAAGCGGGCTGTCCCTTCTGTGCTAAGGCAAAGGCAATGCTGACTGAAAAGGGCTTGGATTATGAAGAAATCGTCTTGGGCCGCGATATCACAACTCGTTCGCTCCGGGCTGTAACTGGTGCTACAACTGCGCCACAAGTATTTATTGACGGCAAGTTGATCGGCGGTTCCGAAGCTCTAGAGTCTTATTTGGCTGCTGTTTAGTTAATCTGTGGGGTGCGTCGCTACCATATCTTGGATATAACGTGGCAGATTGACGGATGGCGACGCACCCTACTTGCTTATTTGGCTGTTGTTTAATTAGGGACAAATACTTAGTTGTAAGGTGCGCAGTGCGCACCTTTGTTGTATTTAGCCCCATTCAGCTTCGGAGTCAAAAGTACGCGCGTGCAAAGCTATCCCGAGCGTGAATCGCCCGATCGATCCATTCTCGTGCAACAATCATTTGTGAAGTAATATAAAAAAACTCAAAAATGGGAGTGACAGATCGTGGATTTAAGTCTCGTAGCGTCAAATCTCTTAAATCCACCTGTATTAGCTTTTTTTATGGGAATGCTAGCAGTTTTTCTAAAATCTGATTTAGAAATTCCAGCACCAATCCCCAAACTGTTTTCACTGTACCTGTTATTTGCGATCGGATTTAAAGGGGGCGTTGAACTAGCAAAAAGCGGCTTCAACCAGCAACTCGCACTGACAATTTTGGCAGCGATGCTGATGTCAATGCTAGTACCACTTTATACTTTTTTTATACTGAGGATAAAACTCGACTCCTACAATGCAGCGGCGATTGCCGCCACCTACGGTTCTATCAGTGCGGTAACATTTATTACTGCAACCTCCTTCCTCAAAGAACTAGGTATCGACTTTGATGGCTACATGGTAGCAGCCCTAGCATTAATGGAATCCCCAGCAATTATAGTCGGGCTAATTCTCGTCAGTGTATTCGGAGGAGAAGAAAAACGCGAAATAGTTTGGCCAGAAGTGCTGCAAGAAGCCTTCCTAAACAGTTCAGTATTTCTGCTCATTGGTAGCCTAATTATGGGCATACTGACAGGAGAACACGGTTGGGAAGTTATGAGTCCGTTTACCCAAGATTTGTTTTACGGCGTTCTGACTTTTTTCTTGTTGGACATGGGACTGGTAGCCGCCAGCAGAATTAAAGACTTGCAAGAAGCAGGAATTTTTCTAATCGGCTTTGCAATTTTAATTCCCATAGTAAACGCCGCAATTGCTTTGGTAATCGCGAAATTAATCGGAATGCCCAAGGGAGACGCTTTACTGTTTTCAGTATTGTGTGCGAGTGCTTCATACATAGCAGTACCGGCAGCCATGCGCCTAACGGTTCCCGAAGCTAACCCAAGTCTTTATATTTCGACAGCCTTAGCAGTGACGTTTCCGTTTAACATCATTGTAGGTATTCCCATGTATTTATACGGAATCAATATGTTTTGGAGGTGAGATGATGGATTCAGTTAAAAGGATAGAAATTATAGCTCATTCAGTTGAGCTGGGAAAGATTTTAGACGGTTTAGACAAAGCTGGTGTCCAAGATTATTCGGTGATTCGTGGTGTCGCTGGAAAAAGCACCAGGGATCATGTTTCTCGCGATTCATCAATGACGACGGTAGATAATATTTATGTGCTTGCTTTTTGTTCTCCCGATCAAGTATCAGCAGTTGCAGAAAACATTAGACCAGTTCTGAATAGGTTTGGTGGGTCGTGTTTTATTTCAGATGCGGTGGAATTGCTAATTACTAGGTGCGTTGGGTAGTTATTGGTTAGTTGTCAGTTGGCAGTTGGCAGTTGACTGTTGCATCGGAATTATAAGTAACCGAAATGAGGAGACGGCAGTGCCGTGTCCCTACAATTAATCGGGTAGGGACACGGCACTGCCGTCTCCTCTATATCATAGGTCGTTGCAATCGGAATTGATATCATTACCAATTACCAAATTCTTAAGATATAGAAAAGATTAGGTTGTACCGATGAGTTGCCGTGGTAAGTTTTAACGCAGAAGTTGCGATCAAGATAGCGATATTTTCAAGAGGAGTTTAAATCATGCCTACCCTAAAAGTTGGTATCAACGGATTTGGTCGCATTGGACGGCTAGTCATGCGTGCCGGTATCAAAAACCCCAACATCGAATTTGTCGGTATTAATGACTTAGTTCCGCCAGACAACCTGGCTTACCTGTTCAAATACGACTCTACCCACGGGATTTACGACGGCGAAGTCGAAGCTAAAGCAGATGGAATTGTCGTTGACGGACTATTTATTCCCTGTACGTCAATCAGAAATCCGGCAGAATTGCCGTGGGGTAAATGTGGTGCAGATTATGTTGTAGAGTCTACCGGATTGTTTACCGATTTTGAAGGCGCATCAAAACACTTGACGGCAGGAGCAAAACGGGTAATACTTTCAGCACCGACAAAAGACCCTGAAAAAGTAGCTACATATTTAGTAGGCGTCAACCACCACAAATTTGACCCCGCCAAAGATACTGTTGTTTCTAATGCTAGTTGTACCACCAATTGTTTAGCACCAATTGCCAAAGTTATTAACGATAATTTCGGTTTAGAAGAAGGTTTGATGACTACTGTTCACGCGATGACAGCTACTCAACCTACTGTAGATGGGCCAAGTATTAAAGATTGGCGGGGAGGACGAGGTGCCGCTCAAAATATTATTCCATCTTCGACTGGTGCGGCGAAAGCTGTTACTTTGGTGTTGCCAGAATTGAAAGGAAAACTGACGGGGATGGCTTTGCGCGTGCCAACTCCAGATGTGTCCGTAGTGGATCTTACTTTCAAAACGGCGCAGGAAACTAGCTATAAAGAAATTTGCGAAGCCATGAAAAAAGCTTCGGAGGGCGAACTCAAAGGCATTCTCGGATATACTGAGGATGCGGTAGTTTCGACAGATTTTCAGGGCGATGCGCGATCGAGCATTTTCGATGCGGGCGCGGGACTTGAACTTAATTCTAAGTTTTTCAAAGTGATTTCTTGGTATGACAACGAGTGGGGTTATTCTAGCCGGGTGATTGATTTGATGTTGTCGATGGCCCAGAAAGATGGAATTTTGAATAATTAATTTTTTGTGGGGTAATATTTTGGGCGGGCTAGAAGCCCACCCCACAAGCAAATTTTTGTGCTTTTTTGTGGAACGGGCATCTTGCCCGTTCCTGACAATTATATAGCAACCTTCTCGGTAGTTAAAGCTTTTTTAATTGCTGAAATAATTGATTTCATTTTCCTTCTTTCCCAATTCCCAATTCCCAATTCCCAATTCCCAATTCCCAATTCCCAATGCCCAATTCCCAATTCTATATGTCTGAATTGCCACCTCTGAACAACGAAACTATTTGGGCCATCCTCAACGAAGAAATCGACGATGCCGCTGTCAGTCAGCTAGTTTGGCAATATCTCGGTTATCGTTGCGATGCAGAGACTGGGATGTGGAACAGCACAAATGTTGCGGAGGAATGGTGTTTAGAGTATCCTGAACCGCCGGATTTTATTGATTCTCGACCCGCAACGGTGAAATTGACTCGATCGATCATTCCAGAAAATAAGCAGTTACTGAAGGAAAAATTGGGCTTTCAGGGCTATAAAATTGGGGAATTCGGGCCGAGACAGACTCGTAGGGCGACGATGGCTAATTGGTTGATGGGTTTTATGGAAAATGAAAGCTAAAATTTCAAATCTCAAGTTGGCCGACATCGGGCTGTTCTGTGAACTATTCTAGAGTCAGAACAAAACCATTGTGAGGAAGAATTTATGAAAACAACCACCATATCTCGTTTGACCAGCACTTCTCTCGCTGCGCTAATGCTAACAGGTGTCTGTGTAAGCGCGATCGCCACACCAGCCACCACCCAACCCGCAACCTTCCAAACAGCCCAAGCTACTGCGAAAAAGCGTCTCGTAGTCATGGACTTCGACTACGGCACTACCAACAGTTACTATAGCTCCTACAGGGGAGTCGGCGCGGCCAAAGGCATCAGCGAACTGCTAATTAACGAACTGGTCAACAATGGCACTTATACTGTAGTTGATCGCAGCAAAATCGAACAAGCCCTCAAACAGCAAAATCACACAGGTGCGATAGATGCCGGTACCGCAGCCGAAATTGGCAAACAATTAGGAGTTGACGCCGTACTCATCGGCACTATTACCAAGTTTAATGTTGACAAACAATCCGGCGGTGGCAGTTTCATGGGAATCGGCAGTAGTTCAACCAAAACCAAAGCCATTGTTCAAATTGATGTCCGGTTAATCGGTACTGCATCTGGAGATATTCTTGCTACTGCCAAAGCAATAGGAGAAGCAGATCAAAGTAATTCTAGCGTCTCTATAATGGGAATCGGCGGCAGTTCCAGCACCAATAATGAAGATTCACTTTTGAGTGCTGCCGTCGATAAAGCCGTAGCACAAATGGTTACTAAACTTGCAGAATTATCTAAGAAATTAGGTTGAAAAGTTTGAAACTTTTTTAGATTTTATATCAATTCCGGCTGCAACGACCTATGATATAGAGGACACGGGAGAATGATATAGAGGACACGGCAGTGCCGTGTCCCTACAATCGATCCTGGTAGGGACACGGCACTGCCGTGTCCTCTGTCCATATCATATTGTGTCAACTTTTTTGCTGACGATTGTATCTGTTGCCTTTAGTTTATTTTAGGAAGCTGCATTTTCCGTTCAACTAAACTCGATCAAATCTGCTCAACTTATTCAAGTATTAACAGTTTAATTAGCATTAGGATTTGAGTCAGAAGCAACAACGCATTTACCTTGTTGAGTCAGGCTGGGATTTGGGTTAGATACTATCTTGGAAACGGCATCTTGTTCTTGAATCCATCCGATTTCTCCTGCTTGTAGCTTAGCGATTTCTACTTCAACTGTTGAATTAACTGTGGGGGAAGGCGAGGGAGTTGCTACAGCAGGAGATAGATTTATTGCAGGTTTTGAAACAGTAGAAAAATCTTTATTTGACTTGGGTTTGGGAGAGTTCGATCGCACTATTTCGGGAATCGAACAAACTTTCAATTCCAACCAACTACCTTCTGTTTTTGTCACCTGCAAAACGCTCCCGACAGGGACTGTTCCTTTGACAGTCAACTCACCGATTGCGGCTCGCAAATCGAAGCGATCGCCCTCTTTTCCCAATTCCCCAGCCACGGAACTTTTAATCTCTATAAACGAGCCTTTTTCTAAAGATTTGACCGGAGAAGGTACAGATTCAACTCTTTTCTCCTGCCTGCTTCGAGCATTAATTAAGCCGAGTTTCCCGAAAACCGACTCCCCGGTAGTATCGATCGCCCGACCCACCGGAGGAATGAAAAAATAAGCAAATACACCTCCCAAACCTAGCAAAAAGACTATTTTTAGCAGCAGCGAAAATGGACTTTTGCCTTTGTCCGGCGGCTGTAGCAACTGTGTTTTCAGTTGAGAACTAGCATCGCCCAGGCTGGTGCTATCCGTCAAATCGGTTGGCATATCCTCGCTGTCGGCAATTAGTTCGATCGGCACATCTAAAGGCGCAATGGACAATTCTGTAAAAGTATTGCCTTCCTCCCTCAAATGTGCTTGACAGTGAATTAAAGCCACAGTGACGTTATCGTGACCGTTTCTAGTATTAGCAATCTCGATCAGCCGATCGCGCGCCTTTGCCACATTAATGCTACCGTCGAGAATTGGCAAAATCTCCGCTTCCCAACATTCCTCAACCCGGTCTTTATCGCTCAAACCGTCGGAACACAGCAGCAAAACGCAATCCTCATCCACCGGAAAACGCTGCACAGTCGGGTGCAGAGTGTTGGAGGAAGTAATGCCCAAAGCTTGAATCAGAGCTCCAGCGGCCACTTGTTCCAAAGCATCCCGGTAAAGCGAATAGCCCAAACGCACCTCGCGGCAAGCCACATCATCATCGAGAGTAACTTGATAGCAGCCGGTGCGGGTAATCCAGTAAGCCCGACTGTCTCCGACGTGGGCGACGTAGAGTTCGTGAATGTGGGCTAAAGCCATAACTAGGGTAGTTCCCATCCGCTGGCGGCCTTGGCGGTGTTCGGTGTCGTTGCGACCGGCTATCTTATCGTTAGCAGCACAGGCGGCCCGTTCCAGCTTGGAAGTCAGGCTTTTGGGGTCCCAATTAGCTTGATGCAGGGGCATTTGTTGCAACTTCTCGCAGAGCACAGCAATCGCTTCTTCCGAAGCGACTTCGCCGCCGTCTTGTCCGCCAATACCGTCGCAGACGATCGCACAAGCGGACGTGCCCGGGAGTCCGGCGAACACCGTACCGCTGGGCGGATAGCAAGCATCTTCGTTGTGAGCTCGGGATCTGCCCACATCCGTGCCCGTGGCAATTTCAACGGTACGATCGTACGATCGACCGCATTTTGCCAGAGCTTTATCTAACTGGCCCATCAGTTGTTCACCGTGGCGCACTTGACCGGCCACCATTTGCTGGCAAAGTTGCCTCAAAAAATTGCCGATCGCCGGGTGAGCATCTTCGAGCCACTGCTGCCACAATTTGCCCAACTGCGACAAACTAGGCGGTTTGCGATCGGGCTGCAATTCCAGAAACCGGACTAATTGCCCTTCCACGCGTAGCAATTCCGGTGTCAGCAGCGTCGAAGCCACGCCCTGAGCGATACACGGCTGCCACAACTGAGCAATTTGCCACAGCCAATTGAGCTGTCGCATCGCCGCGGCTCCTTTCCAGGAGTCCGCCAATTCCGGCATCAAAGATTCCGTCACCTTCAAAATAGGCCCGTTTTCCAGCAGCCAGATATCTCCCGAGAGTTTGCTCGTCGCAGACGATATCAGGCCGTATACTTGAGGTACGTGCAACTGATAGGCAAACAGTCTTAGATAAGGAGCGATCGTACTCGGAATCTCTTCGGGCAGTTCCGGCAACTGTTCGGGTTGAGTATCGACAAGAAGTCGATCGCGCTTGACCAAATAGCGACCCGCAATTAGATCGCCTGGCTTACAAGCTTTGATCCCTTCACCTACAGCCCACAAATAGTGTTTTGGCACAGAGTTTTGCATAAGGGTTTCTGACGCCTTTGGGCAAGCGTGCTGATCTGAACTATTTTAGCGCTTGAACATCGACGGGTTGATACGTGGCGATTATTTTACACCCCGCTTTCTCAGCAGACGGGGATGCGGTAGGACTTCGCAGTCCTAATATCCTGATTTTCCAGGTTCCCAGGCTCACCACAAAAGCACTTTTATGTGCGTAGCGATATCTCCTGACAATGTTTTAGGCGTGACTTCCCCCCAGTTTTGGGGTAGGTTTTAAAGTCTTGTACTGACACGAATAGTCTACCATTTTGTTGACCACCGGATAAATCTTCCTATCAGATTTCAGGGTTCGACGCTGGCGCCACACCGAAGTCAAGGGCTTGACCGTCGGCTGCTTTTAGCATATTCCTGATAGTGCCAATTCCCAAGAAATCGCGACAGTCAAAGGAATTGAGATTTTCGACTAATTGTAATGGTACGATCGAGATACGTAGAAATTAGCCGATCCAATAGGTATAAATAAACATCAATTCTCCGCGAAAGTCGATCGGGCGATCGAGCGCCAGCAACTAAAATCAGATTTAACCTTACCGAAAGACGGATACAAGCTCCCCAGATTCACCTGTGGAGTAAATCCCAAATCTCAAATCTCAAAGTGACACACCGGGTTTTGCAAGTTGTTGAGTTATATAACCATGCCCCCACATGAGTCAAACGCCTTTGGCGAGAATTTACCCGATCCAAAGCTGCTACCGGCCATTGAGGTAGACGAAATGCTCGCTAGCATTCAAAATTCTCACAGTTACTACTACAAAATGATGAATATTGAGGTTTGGGCGCTAGTGGAAACCTTGGATGGTCTGTTTCCCGGCGCTTGGGGTCAATTTATGAGTAACCGCCAACTTGCAGTTAAACACTTTTTGCAGCGCGATCGCGATCCAAATTGTGCGGTAGATGCCACTGATGCCGACAAAGATGCAGAAACCAGCGGGATTGAGGAAGAAGGATGAAGCGAAGTTCGGCAACGGACTTTGTAACCGATTTAACGGAATAAGCAAGAGGGAAGACGGAAAATTTTCCCCGCACTCCCTCAGACACTTTGCCGAAACCAAGTAATTTATCTACCTAACAGCTTACAGGTTAATTTTCGCATCAACTCGGGGCAATCCCATGCTGTAGTTGACAGCGCGGCTGTTGAGGTTGTAGCTGATTTCGCCTTTTTGCAAGAACGATCGAATTAAGTGCTCCAATTCCGAACCAATGCGGCGGAGGTTGTATTCCGTCAAGTCTTGGCCTTCGTAAGCGTCTACGAGTTGGTCGAATTTGGCATAAACCTGTTTGACAGACTCGTCGTTCCAGTTGAGTTCGTTATCTGGGTCAATGTCCAGAGTCAAAAGATCGTTGCTGGGCACGAGTTCGTCATTTTCCAGAATGGCGGTGTATATACGAATATGGCGGGTTGTGGATTTGAGCTGCATGAGTTCTTATGTTTAAAGATTTTTTTTGCTGAGTTTATTGTAATGGGTCAAAGACCGTTGCAGGAGACTCCCACTTAATTCAAAACTAAAAACGAAGGCTTTCGCAAGGTACAATAGTTCCGAATTGGGATAGGAGGACAAGGTGGAAGGCAAAAGATTTATTCACTCCCTGCAACTTCAAAACTTCCTTTCCTATGGAAGTGAGGGAGAAAAAATTGAACTGCAACCCCTGAATGTATTGATCGGTACTAACGCATCCGGCAAGTCTAACTTAATTGAAGCGATGGGAGTGTTGAAGGCAACACCTACAGACTTACTTGCTCCGATTCGTCAAGGAGGTGGCATCAGCGATTTTCTGTGGAAAGGTGAAAAAGGTACTCCCACAGCAAAAATTGAGGCTATTTTAAATTACCCAGAACGAACGATGCCACTGCGCTATCAGATTAGTTTGACCGCAGCCGGTCAGAGACTTGAAGTAGTGGACGAAGCTATAGAAGATATGGCACCGCGCAATAGTTCTGAAAGCCAGCCATTTTTCTATTACCGTTATAGCGATCGGGGTCGCCCTATTATCAATGTTATAGAGGACAACGAGCAGCAAACAAGAAAGCTGCGGACTCTGCGGCGAGAAGATATCATTCCCGATCAATCTATATTATCTCAAAGAAAAGATCCAGAACAATATCCAGAACTATCATATCTGGGAAATAAATTTGCAGACATTGGTTTATATCGTAACTGGCAGACAGGGAGAGATTCAGTACCTAGAAAGGCTCAGCAAACTGACTTGCCCGAACATCCCCTCCTAGAAGATGGTGACAACTTAGGACTGGTTTTAACTAATTTACAGCATCAATTAGGAAGTAGGCTGATTATTGAAAAATTAAAGCTGTTCTACAATGCAGCCGAAGAACTGAGTATCAGTATTTATGGCGGTACTGTCCAGATATTTATCCGCGAAACAGGATTAAATAAGCCAATTCCCGCAACTCGTTTATCAGACGGTACGCTGCGTTATTTATTCTTAATAGCTTTACTCCTCGATCCAACTCCCCCGCCACTTATTTGTATTGAAGAACCGGAGATTGGCTTGCATCCCGACATTCTGCCTGTTGTTGCTGAAATGTTGATCGAAGCCTCACAGCGCACACAATTGATTGTGACAACCCATTCCGATGCTTTAGTGTCGGCGCTGAGTCCTGAGTCAGTGTTAATATGCGATCGAGATGATAGAGGAAGTCACCTGAATCGTCTTGATGGCGATCGACTGAAAAAATGGCTTGAGAATTACAGTTTGGGAGACCTTTGGCGGATGGGAGAAATCGGGGGCAACCGATGGTAAAGGAGATTCGCATTTACATCGAAGGCGGCGGCGATAGCAAGGATACAAAGGCACAGCTCCGAGGAGGATTTAGCAATTTTTTCAAAGAACTCGTGCAGGTTGCCCGCAGCAAGCAAATCAAGTGGAATATCACTGTTTGCGGTTCCCGGAATAATGCTTTCAGGGATTTCAAGAATGCTTTGGCCGATCACCCAAATGCCTTTGTCATACTTCTAGTTGACTCAGAAGCACCTGTAAAGCAGCCGCCTTGGGAGCATTTGAAGTCGAGGGATAACTGGGATTCGCCAGGGGTTGATGACACTCATTGCTATCTCATGGTTCAAGTGATGGAAGCTTGGTTCATGGCGGATATTGATACTTTAAAAACATTTTACGGGCAGGGATTTAAAGAAAATGCGATTCCTAAAAATATCAATGTAGAGACGATTGAAAAGGATTCGTTAGAACCAAATCTGAAAGTAGCTAGCCGCGACACAAAATCCAAAGGCGAATATCAAAAGATACAGCACGCTTCCAAGCTGTTAGAAATGTTGGATGTTGACAAGGTTCGCAAGGCTTCTTCAGAGTGCGATCGAATGTTTGCAACTCTCACCGCACTCATGGAACAAGCCCTATGAACAAGTATATCTAAGAAAAAAAATAATTTAATTTTTCCATTTCTAACGACAGAAATCCTCAGTACAAACATTAATTCATTTGACTAAAATTATCAGTTATATAAATGCGTCAATGTCGCAGTTTTGTGCTGTCTGGCTGACTTGCCAACCCAGGGCGATCGCCAATTTATTGAAATTAGGAACTTCCTGAGAAAGATTGAACCTTTCACCCTTAGTTAATTCGATACTCATATGCGATAATTCCCTTACCTCAGAAATAATATTAATTATCTCATCTATGTTAAGCCGATCGCAAATTGGATTTTATCTCGAAGACATTGAAAGCCCAATAGGCAGAACCGTCAATTTAACTCTTACCGGACTCATTCTCCTATCTTCCGCCAGCTTCATCGCCGAAACTTACCCGCTTTCGGAAGCTATTAGAATTAATTTGGAAACTCTCGATACAGCGCTTTTAATTATTTTTGCAGTTGAGTATTTGTTGCGGCTGTGGTGTGCCGAAAAGCGGCTTAAATTTATTTTTAGTTTTTTTTCATTGATTGACTTAGTGGCAATATTACCATTTTTATTTGGATTTGTCAATGTCAGTTTTATTCGCATTTTTCGCTGGTTTAGAATTCTCCGACTCATCCGGTTTCTGGAATTGAAAAACTCAGTTTTTCGCATCAGCAGCGAAGATGGCGTGATTTTTTCTCGAATTTTGTTTACTTTATTAGCGATAATTTTTGTTTATTCTGGTTTGATTTATCAAGTGGAACATCCGGCCAATCCCGAAGGTTTTGGCACTTTTTTGGATGCTGTTTATTTCTCCGTTGTCACGATGACGACGGTGGGATTTGGCGATGTTACTCCGATTTCGGAATCCGGCCGCTTTTTGACTATTTTGATGATTTTGACCGGAATTGCTCTGATTCCTTGGCAATTGGGGGATTTGATTAAACAATTAGTTAAAAGTGCTAATCAAGTAGAAACTGTTTGTACAGGTTGCGGTTAGTCTGTACATGATACTAATGCTAGATTCTGCAAAATGTGCGGCACTCAGTTAGATGTTAAGGGGTAATTGGGAATAGGGCATCAGGCATTCCGTTACCTCCGAAGAAAGCTAATCTGTTGCCGAACTTCTTTTAAAACCGCTATAATCATGTTTTGCAAACTATTGGCAAGAGAATTTCAAATTCGGTTTTTTGACCGGGCTGCGATCGCAATTTCAGTTTGCCGCCGTGCTTTTCTGTGACGATTTGATCGCAGATAGCCAGCCCCATACCGCTGCCTTTGCCTACTGGTTTAGTGGTAAAAAAGGTGTCAAATATCTGCTGCTGGTTTTCGAGGGGAATGCCAGGCCCATTATCGGCAATCGAAATTGCTGCCCACTTGCCGTCTTCGGTTTCTATGACTTTAGTGGTGATTTCGATTTGGGGCTGCCAGTCGTCTAAGCCTTGGTTGTCTGTTTCTCGATCGACTGCTTGATCTGTTAGGGCGTCTAAAGCGTTAACTAACAAATTCAGAAATACTTGACTCAACTGACCGGAGTAGCCTCTAACTAGGGGTAGTTCGCCGTAATTTTTTACAACTTCTATGCCATTTTTAAAGCGGTTTTTCAGAATTAACAGCGTAATCTCCACACATTCGTGAATATCTGTCTGCACGGGCTTTGTCTCGTCCATGTGGGAGAAGTAGTGCAGCCCGTTAACTATTTTTAGCAATTGCAAGGCTCCGAACTTCATCCCTTCTAAGGTGACTGGCAAATCTTCTTGTAAAAAATCAAATTCAATTTCTTCTTTGATGGCATTAATTCTGGGACACGGCTCTGGATATTCTTCTTCATAGGCCGACATTAGTTGAAGCAAGTTTTCAAAATAGGATAGCAGAAAAGTTAAATTTCCCCAAATACAGTTCAGTGGATTTCTAATTTCGTGGGCTACTCCTGCTACAATTCTTCCCAAACTAGCCATTTTTTCTGTTTGGATGAGTTTGGATTGGGTTTGTTGTTTGAGCAACTTATTTGTTAATTGATGAATTCTGGATTGAGCTACCATTAATTGGTGTACGTCCAATAGTCTGTAAGTCTGAGGTACTATTTCGACTACGATGGGTTCGTAAACTAATTCTGCTGACCTGTAAAGCGATTCCTCAGCAGCTTCTACGATTAATTTACTGCCTGGAAGCATTAGTAACTCTTGCTTGGAAAACCTATATAATACCTCTATGGGTCGCTTGAAAAACATTTCTAGTCCGTAGCGACGGTTAACTCTTTCAAAAAATACACGCCTGGATATTATACCGACAAAACTACCCCGATCGGTCAAAATGACGCCTGGGAGCATAGAATGTTCTTCAAAAGCCTGAGCTACTTCTTTGGCCTGTTGAGTTAATTCAATTTGGCGGTTGTATAGAGGCAGGTCTAGAAGAGTGGATTCTAAGGATATGTTCCAACTACAAATTTCAGATATATGCAACACTGATAACTCCAGTCTAATATTATGCACAGCAAACATAGATAAAATTCCTATTAAATGGCGTGTTGATGGATTGCTTAAGTTGCTATTAATTGGTAGGGGGTAATTGGTATGGGGTAATTGCTAATTTGTCAGATGACAACAGCAACTGATGGAAAAAACCGATCGCACTAGCATTATCTCCTCAAGATTTTGTTCCCAAATTAGTGTTAGACGATCGAAGCTTTTGCGGAACTTACGGAGATTTTATGTAAACTTTTTACCATGATATACCCTGCGATCGCGTGTTTTGCGGAAATATTAAAAATTTATAGCGAATTTTTGTAATCTGTCATATAACTTTTCCGGTGCTGTAGGGAATTGGATCGCAAATTGTGGCTGATCCGTAAATATACGTATATCATTTGAGGTATCGAGGGCCCGGATTGGCGATCGTCTCAGGAAGTCCTAGCCCCAACGGTCAAGACTGGGACTAGGGTTCGACAAGAGGCCAGAGGCGTTCTAGCTGATTCCGCCAAGCGGTGAGAGTCTGTTCACGAGACTCTCGCCCGAGTTCCATTTCGCCCATCAATCCTTCTGCGTAGAAACGGTCTAAAGTCTGAAGGGTAGTTTCTATAGACTGACCCTGCATCTTGGCAGCTTTGATGATTTGACGGATGCGACTTTCAATCAAACCGCCAAAAAAGTCGGACAAACCTCGCTCTTGCAAAGCTAGTAGTCTAGCGATGGCGGCCGAGAAATCTGGGGCGACGAGTGTGGCACAGTTGTGCTGAAATACTCCCCACAAAACGTTTTGATGTATGGCGTAGCGAGTTTCAAGGGTTGTGTCAAAGTTAGCTTCTAGCAGTTTATCGAAAAATGGTTCAGCTTCTTGGGCATCGGCGAGCGGCAGCAAAATCCGCAGCCAACTCCCATCGTCTGAAAGTAGAACTAAGAGGCGAAATTTGGAGGTTTGTACTTGCCAAGAAGTAGGGGCGGGTGTCTCAACATTTTCGCCGAATAAGTCTTTAAGGGTATTGCTAATTTCTTCTGGATTCATGGTAGTTGGTAATTGGTAATTGGTAATTGCTAAACAGACGATCGGTAAATGCACACCAATCTAGGGAAGCCAGCGGGGATGATAGCCGGCAAAGGGAAGTTCTTCTGGCTGTACTTTTGCCGGAGATCCGTCTGCGGCTGTTTCTAGTAAGGGTAGCACCCAGAGGCGGCTGGTGGCGATCGACTGTCCGCTGTCATTGCGGGGACTGTCTACTGTTGACGGGTTTTTTGTTGTGACTGATTGGTCTAAAATTAATGCCAGTCCGTCGGGAGATACACTGATTTGAGTATCTAATTGATTGGGCAAAATCAGCAGCGGTTTGATAGTTCCTACCAAACGATTACCATCTTTTTTGAGGTCGATGGAGGCGATGAAAGGCTGTTCTTTGTAGCTTTCTGTTTTGAGGCGTTGGGCTAACAAGCAGTAGAGACGCTGAAATTGGTTGTCTTTGTTTTTGCGGGGGTCAAAATAGACGGCGAGAATGCTACCGGGAATTCGGAATATTTCTTGTTCTGCGCCTTGGTTGTCTAAGATGAAAAGCGATCGAGTAAAATCAGCATTGTATTTAACATAGGCGGCGGCGGAGTTGTCGCGGGCCATGCCTAATACTTGTTCGTATTTTGGCAAAAATTCTACTGGGTCTGCTTCCGGTGTGAGGGGAACGATCGCCAATCCTTGTTTTTGAGACATTACCATCGATTTGCTGTCGGGTCGAATCAAAAAATCTCCGCCTTGTTGATTTTCCAAAGGTCGGGGCGCCACTTTTTCTTCCAAAATCCAAGGGCTAAAATCGGCTGGATTGCGGCGGTTGACGCGCTGGATAACGATGATTTTTCCGTCGGCTGAGAGGTCAAATTTGAGGTTTTGGTAATCTTTGGAGTCTAAGACTTTGGTGATTATACCTGCTGGTTGCGTTTGTTGATTGTCTTCTCCGGGGGATTGGGGGTTGATGCCGGTTGTGACTGTAAATAGTTCTTGATTTAGGGTGCCGCCAGTACGGACAATCGATCGATCTGTGGCTGAGAATAAAATGCGATCGCTGTCGGGATAAGCTTTAAAATCGGTAACGACTAAATCTTTGGGAGTCAGCGGTATCGGTTTCGATTCGCTGCTGGTAAGATTGACTAGCATTAATCTGCTTTCTGTTTCGCCTTGGACGCCGATATAAGCGAAAGCTCGATCGCGACTGCGAAAGGAACTGCTAAACGGTTGAATTGGCGTTCCTTTATTTTGGTTGTTTTCTCCGAAATACTTGTCGGTTGCTCCGGCGAGTTTTACTGTGTAGGTAACGCCGTAGGGTGCTGGATCTTTGAGGGTGTAAGCCATGCGGCGTCCGGCCCAACTAAATTTACCGGGGAGTTCGGGTTCTAGCTTGAGGTTTTCCTCGACGGTGGCGTGGTTCATCGGTCGAAAAAAGGTGAGAATAAAGCCGGTATCTGCGGCGCCGATTTGTTTGTTTTCCCAGGTGAATTCTCGCACTCTGGGTGCTGTACGATCGCCTGAAAGCAGAAGCAGTCCCATTAAAACGCCGAGTACCAGCATGAGGACGATCGCCATGCGGTCGATCGGCTGTTTGAATCGCCCCATAGCGAAGAGTGAAGGATTAATTTTTCTGTTAAAAATACTCACAAATCTTTCTCTCCTATTTCTGCTGAAAATTAACTACCAAATTTTCTCTATCAAATTTTACAGCCCTGGGCGCGTTCCTAACACTCAGAAACCAGTTTTTTTTACCGAAGTAAATGGCTGCAACGAAGTATTTTTAGTAAAAAAACCAGTTTTCGCAAGTTTTGGTGCGTCCACGACTGAATTAAACTGACGATTTTAAGTAGGCGAGCTCTGTGATACTTCCAACAGTTTTTATTGAAACAGTTGATTGATCGGTATTAAATCCATCGGTGATATTTTATTGATCGGCAAACCCAAACCCAACAAATTGACTCTACACCAAAGTAGAGTTGCCAGAACCCCTACTAACAGTGCAGTTAATTGAATATCCTGCCAAAAACAAGTTAGCCCTTCTCGCCACAAACCGTAGTTAGTTACTACATAGGTAGGAAGGTCGCCTAGAGCTATAGCAATTACAGCACCTAAATTATCTTTTAAATGATATCCCACCAGTATAGCTATACATAGATTTAGAAAAGTCACCAGATTTCCCATAGCTGCGTACTGGGACTTTCCGACGGCTAACAGACAAGAACCCATCATATTATGGAGAGTGGTGTGCCAGATACCTAAAGCCAAGATTGGCATCATCCAAGATGCTGCTATATACTCTTTTCTGTACAGCGTTAAAATTAACTGATCTGCAAAGCTGACAAAAATTGCTAAACCTATGGCTAACGGTATTAGAATTAGCTTGCGGTTGTTGAGTATCTTGGTGCGCAACTCCGTGGCAAGTCTGCCAGCATAGAAATTGAGGGGAAAATCACCCTGCCGCTAACGGCGATGATGATTTGGCGCGGCATATCGCCGAGGGTAAAAGCGATGCCGTAAATACCCAACATTGTTAAGGTAAATATTTTTCCGAGGATTAGTCGATCGGCTTGAGAACACAAAAAAAACAAAGCCGTAGATAAAAATATCCATTTCCCATAAGAAAATATTTCTTTAACTGCTTCTTTATCCCAAGCAAAGCGGTTCGACTTGCCCCGAATCAAAAAATGGCTCCATATTAACTCAATTACAGCTCCAGTAAAGCCGCCGGTAACGATCGCCCAGATGCTGCGATCGAACCAGGCCCAGACAATCATCACTGTAGTAGAAACGATCTGTATGCCCAACTCAAAAATTACTACTTTCTTCACTGCCATCTGCCGATTGAGGCTGGATGTAGCAGTCGAGTTAAACCCTCCTATCAGGGAATTTATACCTATTACTGGAATCAACCACAGGAGACGGGGCTCTCCATAAAAACTAGCAACTTGCTGGGTAATTATAATCAAACAAATGAAAATGAAAAAGCTGCGAATAACTTGCAGTGTCCAAGCGGTGTTGAGAAATTGAGGATCGTCCCCGCGCTTGTTCTGGATGATGCTTGGGCCTAGACCTATGTCTGAGAATAAGTTAATCCCTGTGATAAAAACGTAGGCTAGGCCTACGAGCCCAAATAGTTCTGGCAAAAGCAGGCGAGTCAGAATAAGGTTGCTGGCAAATCGGCTAATTTGACTGCTGCCATAGCTGGCGATCGTCCAGATAAGTAGTAGGACACAATTAATTACACAAAACTCTGGGCTACAAGCCTTGTCTAGTAAAGAATCAGCAAAGAATCAGTGTGTAATTAATTCTGTCCAATTACTTAGCACCTTTGATCGCTAATTTTTTTTCTGATGACATATAGTGAGAATTTATTTTCTAATTACGAGTTTAGTTGCTGAATTTGGTATTGACAACTCCTACGGAATGCTGCTACTTTTGTCGCTGACTTTACCGTATCTTAATTTGCAGACAACAGATGATAGCCCGGAATACCAGTTACGCGATCGACAAAGGTAAAATTTCATCTCCAACTTACTGGGCTTTTTAATAATCATAAGGGTTTTTGGGTTCAGGAATTGGTTTGAGGGAAACAGCCTGAATTGTCAATTTGCGCTTGCCTTGCAGTTCTTCTACGATTGTTTTTCCTTCTATTTCTAGCCAACTGTCTGGGGCAAAGGTGGCGCGGGTTTGACCGATCGGTAATTTGACCGGCAACCCGATCGGATAGGCGTCCGCCGCGCAGCAGGTAATGATAAAACGCCCGATCCACATATATTGTTCTGCTATGTTGGGCGGGTGAATTACAAATCCTTGAACCTTGACTTTCTGACTTCTATATGTATCCGGCTCGGGATTGAAATTTAACAGTCGCACCCATTCGACTAGCGATCGCTTTTCGGGTTTTGTCGTATTCCGAAATTCTTGGGGTTGCAGTCTGGTGATTGGTAGGGATTCGGTGAGGCCTCGTTCCAGTGCTGTCTGGCTGGTAAACGTGCGCGGCGTTACGATTAAACCGATTAATGCAACGCTTAGCATTAAGATGCTGCCGACACTGGGGGGAAATAAGGTAACGTGTTCGACTTCTGTGATTCTGGGAGAGTTACTTGCTGGCGATGTCCGCAATTTCTTTGTAGTGCGATCGAGCTTTAAGAGTTCCCACACTTTAAACCCGCCAATCACCATTAACCCAATTCCTCCCGCTACAGTCAAGCCAAAATAATTCGGGTGGATCAGAATACTTAATTTGCCCGTGATCCAATATTTGAGGAGCAATATTCCCCATCCTAAGATAGCTAGGGCATCCAGCCAAGGGCTAATTTTTTTAAGGTTCATTTTTTTGGGAAGGAAGAAGGAAGAAGGAAGAAGGAAGAAGGAAGAGGAAAAACAGCTATCTGTATATCGGTGACTTCCATGTCGTGAATCAAGGTAATTAAAAATCGCAAATCGGAAATGGTATTATTTGTGCGTCCGGGGTAAGCGATCATCCTAGGTACAAGTTGACAGCGAGAGTCATCAAAAAGGTTAACTGAGCTGCCAAAATCATTAAGTAAATTACGGCTCTACCTTTAAAAATCGACAACATTAAACCGATGCCTTTGAGATCAATCATCGGGCCGAAAACGAGAAATGCTAATAGCGAACCGCTGGTAAATGTGGAAGCAAAAGATAGGGCAAAAAAAGCATCAACTGTAGAACAAATCGATACGACTGCGGCTAATAGCAGCATGGCGAGAATCGAGGAAACGGGGCCTTGGCCGAGGTTGAGAATTAGTTCGCGGGGTACGCCCACTTGAATGATGGCTGCGATCGCACTTCCGATTACCAACACTCCTCCCAATTCGCGCAACTCTTGTACCATACTATCTAAAAGCAAGCGCAGACGCTCTTTAGAAACAGGATGGAACATGGAGGAACGTTTCGAGGTTTTTTCTGTTTTGCCTATTTTTAAGGGCTTCCAGTCATCTTGTAGCAAAGATTCGATCGGCATTGCACCTCCTGGCTGACCAAGCATAAATGTCCCCGACTGCAACAGTAGCGAAGTGTTGGCTTGGACAAGTTCTTTTTCGGACAACTCTGGTTTTGGGAGGGGGATGGCGCGGGCTACAGATGGGTGTAGCAAAGGCCGCAAGTCTGCTTGGGCGCTGAACACCCAGCCGATGATAGTTGCTGTGATCAGGGAAAATACCACCCGTAAAACTACAATTTCTGGCTGATCGCGAAATGCCGTCCAAGTTGCCCAAATTACTACGGGGTTGATAGTGGGGGCCGCAAGTAAAAAGCCGATCGCGACTGGTGCCGGCACTCCCTGCATCAGCAACCTGCGCGCTACGGGGACGTTACCGCACTCGCACACAGGAAACAAAAAGCCGATCAAACTGCCTATAAAAGCCCCCAGCAGCGGGTTTCGCGGAATGCGGGAGACGAGTTTGCGTTCATCTACAAACCCCAGCAGCAAACCTGAAAATAAAACTCCCAGCAGCAGAAAAGGTATTGCTTCTACTAACAAGCTGAGAAAGAGGGTAAAAGCATTGTTTAACTGATTCGTTAGGGCTGGTTGCATCGATCGCCTACTGGTAAATTGCTATCTAGTTTCACGTTTTTGGTAGAATCCTCGTCGATCATACCAAAGCGCAGCGCTAAGTTAAGATTTAGTTAAAATTTTAGTTCAAAAATAATTGCTGCTTTTGTTTTACTTTAATTTGTAGATGTTATATAATTTACTCAATGCCGATCTTTTGAATGATTTAAATTTATTAAACTTGCTTGAATTGCGATCGATATTTCTGCCTAATCTCAAATCTAGTGGCAGCGGAATTGAGATTACCCACAGTGGTAGGCTGTCGCACATTTAAATTGTATATTTGGGGCGGGCGGGACACCCCACTCATGGTTTGATTTTTTTTGATATGCAATTTAAATGCAGAACAGCTTATACCAATTTAATGGGTCGTTGCACATATCTAGATCCCCCTAAATCCCCCTTAAGAAGGGGGACTTTGATCGGAATCTTGTCCCCCCCTCTTATTAAGGGGGGCGCCAGGGGGATCAGATTCTATGCAGCCTCATAAAAAATTGGTATTAGGCGCGTGCTGAGCGTTGTACGCTCGCGAAGCCGAAATGCTCTAGCACGGGCTGCAAGTTCCTAGCCATCACCGCCCTCCCAGGACGCGCTCCCAAACTCAGGAACCTTTAGCCTGCGGTACATTCGACGGCGAGGCGGGCGATCAATCAATTCCAATTTTCCTCTATTGTCAATTAATTACGTTTCTGAAAATATAATTAATTATTAACAATAGGTTAAGAATATAACTCAAGGTTAATTAATAGTTAAATACTCGAACCTAGCGTTAATACACCTCAAGTCAATATAAAATAAAGTCAGGCATAATTGTCAGGGCGCATCTATCTAAGTCATACTCGAACCTACCTAATACTTTGAGTGGTAAAATTTCATTCACCACTATCAGTTTTTGTGTAATTTAAAATGCAGTTTGCCAGCGGATGTCGGTCAAAGCATTCAGCTACTCACCTGCTGACCTTTGGTGGCTGAATGTCTGCTGACAAATATAGCAACCGCGGCTGGCGGTCAGGAGGTTTTGGATAGTTGAAACCATTGTTATTATTACATCTTCCTTCTTCCGACTTCCGACTTCCACCGGACTTCTGCTATAGAACCCAAAAAAAGCGTACTCATGAATTTATGTTAAATACCTCCTGCGTAGAAAGACCAGTCCAATCCATCTCCGAGGCTCACCTAAGAGAACTTGGTTTAGACTCTACTCTCCAAGAATTGCCACTTTACGATTTTCAGGTAGAAGCTACGGATTTGGGAATGCAGATTTCCCAGATGTTAGAAACTAATCCGCTGTTACCGGGAGTCATTTTGACCGATCGAGGTGAATTTGCTGGGATGATTTCCCGGCGCAGATTTTTAGAATTTATCAGCCGTCCTTTTGGGCGAGAATTATTTTTAAAGCGACCTGTGAGGGCTTTGTACCGCTTTGCGGAAACTGAGACTTTAATTTTTCCTAGCAATACTTTAATCGTGGATGCAGCCCGGAAGTCGCTCCAGCGATCGAAAGAACTGCTTTACGAGCCGATCGTAGTTCAAGTTTCACCTAAAACTTATAGTTTGGTAGACGTACACGAACTGTTAGTCGCCCAATCCAACATTCACGAACTAGCGACAAAATTGCTGAGACAGCAAACTCAGTCTCAACTAATTCAAACCGAAAAACTAGCTAGTTTGGGGCAGATGGTAGCTGGAGTCGCCCACGAAATTAGAAATCCCGTCACTTGTATCAGCGGAAATATTGGGTTTTTGTCCAACTACTGGAAAGACATCATTGAGTTGCTGTCTGCTTATGAGCAAATTGTCGGTTCCAGCAAAAAAATTGATGAACTAAAAGAAAACATAGAATTTGATTTTTTGCAAGAAGATTGGGTGGAAATTCTCAAAAGTATGCAGGTTTCATCAGAGAGGTTGACTGAACTTGTGACCAGCCTGCACACCTTCTCTCATATGGACGAAACTCAATTGAAAGAAGCTAATATCCACGAATGTATTGACAGTACGCTACTAATTATGAAAAACCGTCTCAAGTATGGGTTTAAAGTAGTTAAAAACTATGGAGATTTGCCTTTAATCAAGTGTTATTCGGGTCAGTTGAGCCAGGTATTTATGAATATCGTTTGCAATGCGATCGACGCTTTGGAAGAGGTAAAAGGAGAAAAAGGTTTTGTACCTGCAATTACTATTGAAACTGAGTTAATAGAAAGTTCTGATGGAGACTGCGTTAATTCGGAATTAATTCAAAATTATGTTTTGGGCGATCGGCAAAACTCAAAAATGCGATCGTCCGCCAGTCAAAACGGCGACTTCAGCCCAGAAGCAGAACAAAATCCAAATAACGCTTGGATAGCCATCAGAATTGCCGATAACGGGCCGGGAATTCCGCCAGAAATTCAGCGACGGATCTTTGATACATTTTTCACCACTAAACCAGCGGGGAAAGGTACTGGTTTGGGGTTAGCAATTACCCATCAAATTGTTACCGAAAAGCATAAAGGCAAGTTGAATTTGCATTCAACGCCCGGTACTGGTACAGAATTTGAGATTTTGCTACCGTTGATTTAAATCAATAAGTCATATCAAATCTATCAGCATCGGAATTATTTCTATCTCTCTTCTCTTTATCTGCGTGAATCTGCGTCAATCCCTTGTCATCTGCGGTTAATAAATTCTCTTTTTTTAACCGCAGATACGGGCAGATTAACGCAGATTAACGTAGATGAATTAGATATATTCTGGTTGCACTATCCGTGATTGTTGACTGTGGACGGTTGACTAATGACTGTTTTTAAGCTCGAAGCTGTACTGGCATCACTAAGAATGTAGCATTGACTCCGCCCAAAGGTTGGAAAATGACCGGGGCTAAAGCACCGTTTAATTGCAGTTGAATTTCTGGGGATTGAGCCGTTTTCAAGATATCGATCAGATATTTGACGTTGAAGGCAATATCGATGCTGTCTCCCGAAATCTGTGCCGGCATTGATTCTTTGCCACAGCCGACATCTTTAGCATCTACCGACAAAGTGATTTCCTGATTCTCTTCGTCGATGCTGCATTTGAGAATATTATTTTTTTGGTCGGCAAAAACTGCAATTCTTTCTACTGCTGCTAAGAGCGATCGCCTTTCCAGCGTAATCTGCCGCTCAAAGGAGGGCGGAATCAACTGTCGATATGCGGGATATTGCCCTTCCAAGGTGCGAGTTGTCAGCCGCTGGTCGGCCCATTCAAACACTACTTGACCATGCTCGAAATGCAGGGTAACAGGTTCAGTCCACTGCCGCATTACCAGCATTCTTTCTACTTCCCGCAATGCTTTAGCGGGGACTGTCACTTCAAATTCTGCTTCGGTTTCTTCGCCTTCGGCTTTTTCATTGGGAGTTTGAACTACTGCCAATCTGTGGCCGTCTGTAGCTGCAAATTCCAGACAATCTGGCAATACCTTTAAGTGCACGCCTGCGAGTACCTGTTTTGCTTCGTCGGGGCTTGTGGCAAATAAAGTTCCTTTGAGTCCTTCTATCAAGGCTTCCGGTGGCAATTTGAGGATTCTTCCTGCTTCGATTGCAGGCAATTCTGGGAATTCTTCCGGGCCCATACCTCTAACTTGGTAGCTGCCAGAACTGCAAGTGAGATAGGCTACGGTGTCTCCTGCTTCGTCTTCTAAAGTAATCTCTCCATCAGGGAGTCTGGAAACAATATCGTTGAGCAATTTTGCGGGTATGGTAAAACTGCCGCCGCCAGTCACTTCTGCTGCAAAGCTGGTACGAATGCCCAAACTAAGATCGAAAGCTGTCAAGCTAACCCGCTGATTTTCCTCATCCGCTACTAAGAGCACGTTGGCTAGTACGGGATGTGTCGGGCGGGAGGGGACGGCCCGACTTACCAACGAGAGGTTGGCGTTGAGGTCACTTTGGGTGCAAACCAATTTCATGAGATGAAGGTTAATTAACCGGATTTGAGATAGAAACAAATCGTATCACAGAAAGTCTGCGGGCTGGTTTTTCTGTGTGTTGGGTATCATTGCGGATCACCAGATATTTTTATTTTTATTGAATTATTTTTGTGATATCGACCTGTGTAAACTGTGGAAAACAAAATAAATTGCTTGTCACACAAGGCTTATAGTTGCTTCTTACCTGTGGAAAACTTGTGGAAAAGCTGGGAAAAGCCGATCGCCGGCCCATTTGGGTACAAAAACTGTCTCGGGCGATCGAGTCATGTTTTCCACAAAATAAGGGCAAATTTTCCACAGGTTTTTCCACAGGCAAGATTTTCTGTGATGGGGAATGGGGAATCGGGAAGGACAACAGTCAACAGTGATCGTAGGGTGCGTCAGCCGGCTGAATATTTTGACAGCAGAGTGAGAATATTTCCGGCTGACGCACCCTACGCCATGAGTGAATGTGTGAAAAGAGGTTCAAGTTTTGCGACTGACAACGTTAATTCGATCGCTCAACTGACGCAAAGTTTGGGCCAAAGTCGGATCTGTGTTCCGCAACTGAGCGATTTTGTCGCAACTGTAAAGCACAGTCGTGTGGTCTTTTCCGCCAAACACTTCGCCAACTTTCGGCAAACTCAAAGCAGTGTGCTGTCGGATTAAATACATCCCTATTTGACGGGCATAGCTAATTTCTCGCCTGCGGGAAATGCCTTTCAAATCTTGAACAGAAACATCAAACGCCTGTGCCACAACTGCAATTACGGCATCAGGTGTCGCCTCTACGCTTTCAGTTTGCGGGTTCAAAACCGGGGTGATATTTTCGACGGTCATTGGCAAACCGGTAATGGAAAGATATGCTACCGCCCGAATCAAAGCTCCTTCTAATTCCCGAACGTTGGAAGTGTAACTAGAAGCAATGTATTCAATTACATCTCGCGGCAGTCGCATATTTTCATATTCGGCTTTTTTTTGCAAAATTGCCATCCGTGTTTCTAAGTCTGGCAATTGAATATCGGCAATTAATCCCATCGAAAATCTGGAACACAAGCGCTCTTGCAGGCGGGGGATTTGCTGCGGTGGGCGATCGCTCGCTAAGACTACTTGATTTCCCGATTCGTGCAGAGTATTAAAAGTGTGAAAGAATTCTTCTTGAGTATATTCTTTGCCTTCGATAAATTGAATATCATCTATTAGTAAAACATCGGCTGCGCGATAGTGATCGCGGAAAGCTTGCATACTATCTTTGCGAATTGCGGCGATTAAATCGTTGGTAAATTTTTCAGTGGAAACGTAGAAAATTTTGGCGTTGGGGTCAATTTCCAAGCGGTAATGACCGATCGCCTGCATGAGATGAGTTTTGCCCAAACCGACGCCGCCGCACAAAAATAGGGGATTGAATTCTCGGCCCGGAGACTCGGCTACTGCGAGGGAGGCTGCGTGGGCCATACGGTTGTTGGAACCGACGACAAAGCGGGAAAATACGTATTTGGGGTTGAGATTTGCAGGTTTGGGGGGGTGAAGAGAGTGGCTTTCGACATCGGCGAGGGGGGACGGCCAAATCATGGCGGAGTCGCTGCTACCGCCTGCTTCGTTTCCTCCGGCAATTGTCAAGTAAATGTCTACGGGATAGCCGAGAATTTCTTCGACTGCATCGCCAATGATTTCTCTGTAATATTTTTGCAACCAATTGCGAGCAAAGGGGTTGGGGGCGCTGACGATCAAACAGTTATTTTCGAGTTGTTCGGCCGTGGCGGTTTTGATCCACGTCTCAAAGCTAGGTCTGCTCAGTTGTACCTGGAGACGTTCAAGTATCTGATTCCACAGACTTTCGAGGGAAATGTCCACTGCTTACCTTTGCCGATCGGCATTCAAGAGATTAAGTTTATAGTCTAGAGAGTTTAGTCCTCAGATGCTAAAGTTTAAGGGAGTCTGCCGTAGCTTGCGGGGCGGGACGCCATCGCCCAAAAATTTTGCGACACAGACGCAAAAAGCAGGTATCAGAGAGCAGTTACTAAACAAATATTTAAATTCGGCTCTAAAGCCTAAAAACGTTGCTATGAAGAGTTCGACGGGCAAATTTTGGAAGCAACCGGCAATTTACATATTGCTGCTGGTAACGGGAGCCGGGGCCGCCATGTTGGGCGATCGTCTGTCGGTTTCTCAGTTGCGCGGAAATTCTGGCGATTTGGGACAAAGGGCGCAGCAGCCGAGACTGCAATTGCCTCCGAATACTAAGCCTCAAGCTAGCAAAGTCTTGCCGCCTGCTGCCTTGTCCGGCGATGGGGCGAATGTGAATTTTATTGTGGCTGCGGTAGCAAAAGTTGGCCCGGCTGTGGTTAGGATCGATGCTTCGCGCCGGGTGAAACCGGGAAATAGAGCGCCCTCGCCGGAAGATTTTTTTGGTGCAGATCCGAATTCGGGCGGCCGGGGCGGGATTGAACGGGGTACTGGTTCGGGTTTTGTCATCGGGGCCGACGGGCTAATTCTGACTAACGCTCACGTTGTAGAGGGTGCAGATACGGTGAATGTCACTCTTAGGGACGGCCGCGGCTATCAGGGGCGGGTGTTGGGGGCGGATAAGGTGACGGATGTTGCTGTGGTGAAGATTGAGGCGAATAATGTGCCTGTGGTGGCGATCGGCAATTCGGATAAGCTGTTGTCTGGGGAATGGGCGATCGCGATCGGCAATCCTTTGGGTTTGGACAATTCGGTGACGGCGGGGATTATTAGCGCTACGGGGCGATCGAGTTCTGACGTAGGCGTACCCGACAAGCGGATCGGTTTTATTCAAACAGACGCTGCGATTAATCCGGGGAATTCCGGCGGCCCGTTGCTGAATGCTTCGGGCGAAGTTATTGGGATGAATACGGCAATTATTCAAGGTGCTCAAGGATTGGGATTTGCGATTCCGATTCAGGCGGCGCAGCAGGTGGCGAAGGAACTGATTTCGACGGGGAAAGTCGAACACGCTTATCTGGGTATTGAAATGGCGACGCTGACTCCTGAGGTGAAGGAGCAAATTAATAAGAATAGTAACAGCAGTCTTCGAGTTTCAGTCGATCGCGGCGTAGCCATTGTGAGTGTGGTTCCTAATTCTCCGGCGGCGGCGGCAGGTTTGCGGGCGGGAGATGTGATTCAAAAGCTGAATAATCAGCCAATTATTCAGTCGGAGGCTGTTCAGGACTTCGTGCAAAATGCTAAGGTTGGCGGCCTATTGCAAATGGAGATTAATCGCAACGGGCAAATACTTAATTTGAGTGTGAAACCGGGAAGTTTACCGGTTCAAAAAGTTCGATAATTTGTTAACAGTTGATAGTTGACCCTTCGACTACGCTCAGGGTACGGATCATCAAAGGGCTCAGGGCACCGCTGTTGACGGTGCCTGAGCGTAGTCGAAGGCAGAACACCGCTAACAAATAACAAATAACCCTTCGACTACGCTCAGGGCACCGCAAATAACCAATAACAAATAACCAATAACAAATAACCAATAACTATGTCAGAAATCTTGCAAATATCGCAATTAGGAAATCCCGTATTGCGTCGCAAATCGCAATTTGTGCAGAATATTCAGGACGATCGCATTCAACAGTTAATCGACAACCTGATCTCTACCGTACAACACGCGCACGGAGTGGGGATTGCCGCCCCTCAAGTTGCTAGGGGCGATCGGCTGTTCGTCGTCGCATCGCGCCCCAACTTGCGGTATCCCCAAGCACCCAAGATGGAGCCGACAGCGATGATTAATCCCCGGATTGTAGCTAGCTCAACAGAGACAGTCAAAGACTGGGAAGGCTGTTTAAGCATTCCGGGGATTCGGGGATTGGTGCCGAGGAGTCGATCGATCGAAATTGAATATACCAGCAGAGACGGCCAACTCCACAAACAAGAACTAACAGACTTTGTAGCCCGGATTTTTCAGCACGAACACGACCATTTAGATGGCATCATGTTTTTAGATAGAGTGGAAAATACCCGAGAACTGATGACAGAAGATGAGTACCAGCAGCAATTTGTCAAGCTGCTCTAACATTTGGTATAATTGCGATCGATAACTAAGAGTGATGTTGTGAATAGGAGCGCGAATGTCTATCAACTTGAGCAAAGGCGAGAGAATCAATCTATCTAAAGAAGTACCGGGACTGAAAAATGCCGGGATTGGTTTGGGATGGGATACCAATGCTACAGACACAGGCGGGGCGTTTGACTTAGATGCTTCCGTGTTTATGTTGGGGGCTACTGGGAAAATTCCCAGCGAAAAATGCTTGGTTTTCTACAACAATAAACAGTCGCCAGACAGTTCTGTCATACATCTCGGAGATAGCAGAACCGGAGAAGGAGTTGGCGATGACGAAACCGTTACAGTTGATTTAACTAAAGTCGATGCGGCGGTTCAAGAAATCGTGTTTGTGGTGACAATCCATGAAGCAGAATCGAGAAGGCAAAACTTCGGTCAAGTGCGGAATGCTTTTATCAGGATATACGACACCACCACTAACACGGAAGTCCTCAAGTACGATTTGGATGAGGATTTTTCTCGGGAAACTGCGATCGAATTTGGCAAACTCTACAAGAAAGATGGCGAGTGGAGGTTCCAAGCAGTCGGACAAGGCTACAATTCAGGCTTGCAAAGCTTTGTAGACAAGTATTCCTGATCGGAGGTCGTTAGCGAAGCCCTCGAAGAGGATCGTACCAGGCTAAATAAATCGAGGGAAAATTCCGAAAAATCATGAATATTTCCCTTGATTTTAAACCCGACTAATTAGACAATCGAGCAGATGGGAATTCAATTTAAGTATCCACTTCACTGTGAGAAAAAACTATGGCCATCAACTTGACAAAAGGACAATCAATTGTACTTAGCAAAAGCGAGTACGACTTATCCCGATTGACAATGGCCTTGGGCTGGGATGTAGTGCAAGCTAAAAAAGGTCTTTTCGGCAGAAGTAGCGGCGCAAATTTTGATTTAGATTCCTACGCTATGCTGCTGGGAGAAAATGGCAAATTAAACGCTTACAAAGAAGATGTAGTTTACTACTCTCATTTGGAATCGAAAGATAAAACAGTTGTTCACTCAGGCGACAATCTCACGGGGGAAGGAGACGGAGACGACGAACAGATAGTTGTAAAACTGAGTTCTTTGTCAGAACAATATCACAAAATAATTTTGGGCGTGAATATTTACAATGGAAAAGAAAGAAAGCAGCATTTCGGCATGGTACAAAATGCCTATGTAAGGGCCGTAGATGCAGCCGGAAAAGAAATTGCTCGCTATCTTTTGTCAAATGACCCTTCCTATGAAGGGAAATTAAATATGTTGATGGGAGAAGTTTATCGAGAAGGTGGCGAGTGGAAATTCAAAGCTTTGGGAAATCCTTTAGCTGAGGATATGAACGGTGTTGTCGGTTCGTTTATGCGGTGATAAGTAGGTCAACGCAATCGTCGCTATCGCTGTTAGAGCCCCGACTTCTTAATCGGGGCTCTGCGTGTTCTGGTTAATTCAATCCCGATTCAAAAAAAGCCCGATCGATCTCTGAAGCGACATTTAACTGGGAAGACCAATGTTGCAGGTAAGTCCTATCTAACGAATCCGCCTGAAGTTTCATCACTCCTAGAATATCTCGCCATTGCTTATCTGACTGAAATCTTGACATTCTGTACCAAATGAGTTTTTGCAAAATTATATCTTCGGGGCTACAGATATAAAAGGTTAATTCTGGTCTGTCGTCTGGGTAGAATTGCTGTCGGCGATCGAGCTGAGATTGCTCGTATTCGCGATCGGGTTTAATCAAATAAATGTCTGCTTTAATGGCTGTCTCTAGGTGAATGACGTTGAAACTTGAACTTCTCCCCCTCAAAGCGTCTTCAACTGCAATATCGCTGATGTAGAATTCGCTTTGCATTGCTTGCATGAGGGACTGAATTTGTTCTTTTCGGATGCTGATAGCAATGTCTGCATCCTGAGTAGATCTGGGTTCGCCGTGAGCGGAACTAGCAATTGAACCGCCAACATAGTAGGGAATTGACAGTGTATCTAGGATATTACCAATTTTAGCTGCTAACCAGATCGGATCTTGCATTACCAGTTTTGTCTCTACTAATTGGGCAATTTCAATAAATTGTTGTCCTAAAGTTGCTTTGATAAACTCTTGTTTGAGGTAGATGGAATCTAATTGAGGGTTGCGTTTTTTGATTCCCGATAAGGCTAATTGGCGGCAGCCCCTCGTGGCCGCAGAGGCTAATGCTAATCTCTTTGCGGGCTGCATTTGCCTCCAGAGATTAAACTGGATAATCTCTACTTCAATACAGGTGTCTGATGCTTGAGGTTGATATCTTGGTTTGAGGGTAACTGACTCACTTAAAATCATGTGCGATCGGTGGGTTAGTTAAATAAACAAAAACATTATAACTGCGGCGCTAAATTTTATTTCAAATGTCATAAATATTAATATTTAGCTGTCGCAAGCGAGATCCTGCCGCATTTTCGGTTCGTTTATACGGTGATATCAAAAATGTTTTTTTAACCGCGGATAAAGGCCGATAAACGCAGATAAACGCAGATGGAATTTCATCTGCGTTTATCTGTGTTAATCCGCTGATATCTGCGGTTGAAAAATCTCCATGTACTTATTAGACCTCTGCAAAAAAGCTACTCCAATCAATCTTTGACAGGTCGCATTGTCGGGAACATCACCGCATCGCGGATGCTTTGAGTGTTGGTTAAAAGCATTACCAATCTATCGACACCGATTCCCATGCCGGCACAATTTGGCATTCCCAAAGATAGGGCTTGGATGAAATCTTCATCCATTGGATGCGCTTCGTCGTCCCCTGCATCTTTCTGCACCAACTGTTCCTCAAACCGCTTTCTTTGCTCTTTTGGATCGTTCAATTCTGAGAAGCCGTTCGAGTATTCTATCCCGTTGATAAATAACTCGAAACGCTCGACAAATCCCGGTTTGCTGCGGTGTCCTTTGGCTAAGGGACTGACTTCGATAGGAAAGTCAATAATAAAAGTTGGCTGAATTAGTGTGGGGACAACTAACTTGTCAAAGACAGTATACAGCACGTAACCTAAACTCTGTTTTTCTAGTTTAGAAAGGTGTAATTCTAGTTTGGTTGCAGAGGCGATCGCACTTTCGAGATCCAAGCTATCAAAATCCAGTCCAAACTCGTCTCTAACAGCTTCCACCATCGTTTTAACTTCCCAGTGTTTGCCGCGAAAGCTGGGATATTTTTCGCTGTAGTCGAACTTACGTTCTAAACTGATCATCTGTCCTTGATTGTCAATTTCCTTGACATCGCCAAGTACAGCCTGAGCTGCACAACACATGACATCTTCTACAACTGCTAAAATATCGAAGTAATCTGCGTAAGATTGGTAAACTTCTACAGAGGTAAACTCAGGATTGTGGGTGCTATCAATACCCTCATTTCTAAATGCTTTCCCGAGTTCAAATACTCGCTCGAAACCGCCGCAAATTGCTCTTTTTAAGAACAGTTCTGGAGCAACTCGCAAATACAAATCCACATCCAAAGCATTATGATGAGTGACAAACGGCTTAGCAGCAGCGCCGCCGTAAATTGCTTGCAATGTCGGTGTTTCTATTTCGTAGAAATTGGCATTCCAGAGATAGGAACGGATGCTCTGAACGATGCGACTGCGTAGCATGAAACGATTGAGTGCGTCTTGGTTGCTTGCCAAATCCATTTCGCGGTGACGGCGACAAACTTCGGGATCGCTAACTCCATAATAAGAGTCGGGAAATTGAATTGTAGCTTTTGATAACAGCGTGAATTCTCGCACTGAAATCGAAAGTTCTCCCTTCTGAGTGCGACAGCCGATGCCTTCGACGCCGACAAAATCGCCGACATCAAGCAAAGTTTTAATTTGCTTGAAGCTTAAACCGACTTCGCCGATGACTATTTTTTTCTCGATTTTGAGTTGGATTTTGTCTGTGGCGTCTTTTAAATCGATGAAGCAAATACTGCCGCTGTCTCGTTTGGAAGTGATCCGCCCGCCTACTCGCAGGGAAATTTCTGCGGGGTCATTTTCTCCGTTTTGGAGTTCTTTTCCCGGCTGACTAAATATTTCGCGAACTTGTTGGGCTGTGTGCGATCGCGCGTAGGATTGGCTAGGATACGGTTCTATGCCTTGCGATCGCAGTTCGTCTACTTTTTGACTGCGGACTTCGGCTTCACTGAGAGTCATTAGGTATTGCCTGACTAAAATTGCAAATATAGCAGAAGTCAGAAGAAAGAAGGAAAACTACTCGTCACCAGGCTCTGCCTGGTAACGCAGATCCGGAGGCTCTGCCTCGAATTTTCATCAAAGCTTGCGAGGCAGAGCCTCTAGACATCGGTTTCCAGGCAGAGCCTGGGAACCAGTTAATCATAGCAATAGTTTCAGCGATTTTTACGGTCAACGGTCAACAGTCAACTGACAACAGCATAAAGGCGGCGAAATATTAAAAAATTAAGTTGTCCGTCGATCGCAAGTGGTGAGATGATATGTATTTCAGCCTTACGGCAGTTCCACAGAAATTGAACAGCAGAGACGATCGCCGATGATCGAACTCGACTCATCAGCACCTCTGCCAGAATCGACCACACACACTCTCTCTTACACATAAAAACCAGAATTATGGCTGTTGCAACCCAATCACTCGAAGAACTCTGCATCAACTCCATCCGCTTTCTCGCCATCGATGCGGTAGAAAAAGCAAAATCAGGTCATCCAGGACTGCCGATGGGCGCTGCCCCTATGGCCTTCGTGCTGTGGGATCGGTTTATGCGGTTCAACCCAAAAAATCCCAAGTGGTTCAACCGCGATCGCTTCGTCCTCTCCGCCGGCCACGGCTGTATGCTACAGTACGCCCTCATGCACTTGACCGGCTACGATAGCGTCAGCCTCGACGACATCAAGCAATTTCGCCAGTGGGAGTCCAAAACCCCCGGACACCCCGAAAACTTCATGACAGAAGGCGTAGAAGTTACCACAGGCCCCCTGGGACAAGGCATTGCTAACGCCGTCGGTTTGGCAATGGCAGAAGCTCACCTCGCTGCAAAATTCAACAAGCCCGGTAACACAATTGTTGACCACTACACCTACGTCATCATGGGTGATGGTTGCCACATGGAAGGCGTTTCTGGCGAAGCTTGTTCTTTGGCCGGACACCTCGGACTCGGCAAATTAATTGCTTTCTACGATGACAATCACATCTCCATTGAAGGCGACACTAACTTAGCCTTTACTGAAGATGTCGGCAAGCGTTTTGAAGCCTACAACTGGCACGTCATTACTGTAGACAATGACGCTTTAGACCAAGATACTAGCTTGGCAGCAGTTCACAAAGCTATTGAAGAAGCCAAGAAAGTCACGGACAAACCGTCCATGATTAAAGTCCGCACAATTATCGGTTACGGTTCTCCCAACAAGCGAAATTCTTACAGCGCTCACGGTGCTGCTTTGGGCGATGCTGAAGTCAAGGCAACTCGCGATTTCTTGAAGTGGGAATACGCACCGTTTGAGATTCCTAGCGATGCTTTGTCGCACTTCCGCAAAGCAGTCGATCGCGGCGCTCAATCTGAGCAAGAATGGCAGAAAGCTTTTGATGCTTACAAAGCAGCATATCCCGCAGAAGCAGCAGAACTTGAAAGCTCGATCAATGGCAAACTTCCCGAAGGTTGGGATAAAGTTTTGCCGACTTACAAGCCGGAAGATAAGGCAGATTCGACTCGGAATCATTCTGGAAAATGTTTGAATGCTTTGGCTGCTGTCTTACCTCAATTAATCGGCGGTTCTGCTGACTTGGCTTCTTCTAACATGACTTTGTTGAAGGGTGAAAAAGACTTTCAAAAAGGTCAATACGAAGGACGTAACCTGCGCTTTGGCGTGCGGGAACACGGCATGGGCGCGATCGCAAATGGTATGGTTCTGCACGGCGGTTTGATTCCTTACTGCGCTACATTCTTGGTGTTTGCCGACTATATGCGCGGTGCAATTCGCCTGTCTGCACTCTCGGAAGCTGGCGTGATTTATGTAATGACTCACGACTCCGTAGCCTTGGGCGAAGACGGCCCGACTCACCAACCAGTAGAAACCATTGCCTCTTTGCGCGTGATTCCCGATTTGTTGGTAATGCGCCCTGCCGATGGTAACGAAACATCCGGCGCTTACAAGGTAGCAATTGAAAGCCGCACGCGCCCAACTTTGATGGCTTTGTCCCGCCAAAACTTGCCTAACTTGGCCGGAAGCTCGATCGAAGGAACAGCCAAAGGCGCTTACACTTTGTCTGACGATGGTGGGACTCCCGACATCATTTTAATCGGCACTGGTAGCGAAACTTTCCTCTGCGTTGATGCCGCTGAAAAATTGCGCGCCGCAGGCAATAAAGTGCGAGTAGTTTCGATGCCTTGCTGGGAATTGTTCGACTTGCAAGATGCAGCTTACCGCGAATCTGTACTGCCAAAAGCTGTTACTAAGCGCTTAGCAGTTGAAGCGGCTGTTAGCTTCGGCTGGGGACGTTATTTGGGTTCCGAAGGCGATAGCATCAGCATCGACAGATTCGGCGCTTCTGCACCGGGCCCCGTTGCTTTAGAAAAGTTTGGCTACACCGTTGATAATGTGGTAGCTAAAGCCAAGGCGCTGTTGGGCTAATAGCAACAGCATAATTGAATTTGGGGCGGGCTTTGAGCTCGCCCTATTTTTTTTATTTTTCATTCTGTAGGTTGGGTTGAGCGCGAGCGTTACCCAACTTAATCAATGACTGTTGGGTTTAGTTCCTCAATCCAATCAATGACTGTTGGGTTTCGTTCCTCAACCCAACCTACACTATCAGCCGATCGATCTGAAAAATTTGAGATAAGTTATAAGTGATGAGTCAGATCCAGTTGGATTTTTTTAACTATAGCAACCGCCACATCGATCTTGACATAAATAACCTCATGAATAGAGCCCCCTCTCCCTTGCTTGATAAACGCTTTGATTCCCGTACTCTGTAACAGTCAACAGTCAACAGTCAACTGTCCACTGCTATATCTGTAAATCGCACCTTATGCTCTGGAATTTTTTACATAACCTATTATTCATCGGCAACTATATTCCTCACGGCCACTGTTACCTCTGGCAGAGAGAATTAGTCGCGCTGCACGTCGTCTCAGACTCCGCGATCGCGATCGCCTATTTCTCCATCCCCCTCTCACTGCTTTATGTTGTCTTTAAACGAAAAGACTTACCATTCCGCAACATTTTTTGGCTATTCGGAGCTTTTATTCTCTCCTGTGGTACTACTCATGTGATGGAAGTTTGGACGCTTTGGCATCCTGTTTATTGGCTTTCTGGAACCGTAAAATTTATTACTGCTTTAATTTCTGCTTACACCGCTTTCGCATTAATTCCTTTAATTCCTCAAGCATTAGTTCTGACGACTCCCACTCAATTAGGGATGATTAATCAAATACTCCAAACAGAAATCGCCGAACGTCGAGAAATTGACGCTCGTTATCAAACTTTAGCTGAAGTCTCGCCGGTCGGAATTTTTTATACTGACGCTTCAGGAGACTGTTTGTACGTCAACGAACGCTGGTGTCAAATTGCTGGAATGACCTGTGCAGAAGCTTTCGGGAAAGGCTGGGTGCAAGGTATTCATCCCGACGATCGCGATCGCATTTGTGCTGAATGGTATCGAGCGATAGAGGAAAAATTGCAATTTAAATCTGAGTACCGTTTTCAACATCTTGATAACGGTAATGTGACCTGGGTATTCGGTCAAGTTGTCGGCAAAGTTGGAGACAATGGGCAAATTAAAAGTTATGTTGGTACGATTACTGATATTACAGAACGCAAGCAAATAGAAGACGAAAATAAGCTACTAAATGAAAGCCTGGAACGTCGAGTTGCTGAACGGACTGCTCAAATCGAAATATCTAACCAAAGATTGCAAAAAGAAATAGCCTACCGAGAACAAATTGCGACAACTTTACTGGAATTGACACAACTGCAAAATGCAATTCTTAACAGCGCTAACTACACAATTATTTCTACCGAAACCGACGGTACAATTAAAACGTTTAATCGCGCTGCCCAGCAATATCTAGGCTATTCCGCAGAGGAAGTGGTGGGAAAAGTCACGCCAGCAATAATTCACGATCCTCTGGAGGTAAGCCAAAGAGCGGAAGTTCTTTGTCAAGAATTGGGAGTAAAAATAGAGCCGGGAATCAAGGTTTTTATGGCCTTGCCCTGCCGAGGAATGGCTGACGAGAATGAATGGACTTATATTCGCAAAGATAGTTCGCGGTTCCCAGTGCTGCTGTCGGTGACGGCTTTATATGATAGCGAGGGAAATATTAATGGTTTTTTGGGTATTGGTCAGGATATTAGCGATCGCAAACAAGCTGAAAAAGAGTTGCGCGACCTCACCACAGCCATGCAAAATGCGGTAGAAGGCATTTCACGGCTGGACATTGAGGGACGCTACGTGAATGTTAACCGAGCTTACGCTCATAAATGCGGTTACAAACCACAAGAAATGATCGGGCTAGAATGGCCGATCACCGTACATCCTGACGATGTTGAGATGTTGATATTAGCTTATCAGGAAATGTTAACTTCGGGCAAAGTAGAAGTTGAGGCTAGAGGTGTGCGGAAAAATGGCTCGTTTTTTTACAAGCAATTAACCATGGTAAAAGCTTGTGACGAACAAGGGACATTTAACGGACACCACTGTTTTATGAAAGATATCACTGAGCGCAAACTAACTGAAACAGCTTTGCGGGAAAGTGAATCCAAGTACAGACAAATAGTTGAATTAGCAGAAGAAGGTATTTGGGTAATTGACAGCAATGCCCGCACGACTTATGTCAACCAAGCAATGGCGCGAATGCTCGGCTATGAAGAATTAGAAATGTTCGGGCGGTCGCTTTTTGATTTCATGGATGAACAGGCCATACAGTCAGCCAACGATAATATGGAACTGCGCCGGCAAGGAATTGCTCAAAGGTATGAGTTTAAACTAAAAAATCAGGATGGTAAAGATGTTTGGACTTATATGTCTACCAGTCCAGTTATGGATGAAAAAGGTAATCTGCTGTCCTGTTGCGCCTTGGTTTACAATATTACAGACCGCAAAAAATCCGATCAGCAAATGCTGCAACTTACAGAAGATTTGAAGCGTTCTAATCAAGAATTAGAACAATTTGCTTATGTGGCTTCCCACGATTTGCAAGAACCCCTCAGAGCCGTTACCAGCTATACTCAATTGTTGGCCCAGCGCTATCAAGGCAATTTGGATGAAAAAGCAGATAAGTATATTAATTATATTGTTGATGGTGCTACCAGAATGCAACAGTTAATTAACGATTTGTTAGCTTATTCGCGCCTGGGAACGCAAGGTAAAAAATTTGAACTTGCCGATTGCAACGCCGCTGTACAGCAAAGTTTGCGCAATTTGCAAATTGCGATCGCCGAAAAGAAAGCTGCGATCGCCTGCGACGCGATGCCAACCGTGATGGCAGATGAATCGCAACTGGTGCAGTTATTCCAAAATCTGATCGCCAACAGCATTAAATTTTGCCGCCAAGATATCCCGTTGATTGATATCGCTGCCCGTAGACGAGAGAATGAATGGCTGTTCTACGTGCGTGATAACGGTATTGGCATCGATCCTGAGTATGCCGATCGCATTTTTATCATTTTTGGACGCCTGCACGGACGCCGCGAATATCCCGGTACTGGCATAGGTTTGGCGATGTGCAAGCGAATTGTGGAACGCCACGGCGGGCGCATTTGGGTGGAATCTCAGGAAGGAAAAGGAGCGACTTTTTGCTTTACAATTCCTATAATTAGTACCTAATACCAATTTTTTATGAGGCTGCATAGAATTTCGATCCCCCCTAACCCCCCTTAATAAGCTATGCGTTATAAACATCTTTCTTAACATTTGAGAGCGATCGCGATCGAGGCTATCAAACCCTTATTCCTCGATCGCCAATTCTCAATAAATGCCAGCTATTTTCAATAAACAAGGTTGTTAAATTGTCAAGGCTTGTGTCGTGATTGCTCCCAAAAGCCTTGATTTACAAAGCTTTCAGGATTGTCAAGAAAGATGTTTATAAAGCATAGCTTCTTAAGGGGGATTTAGGGGGATCGAGATATGTGCAACTTCACATTAAATTGGTATAAAGCCTCAAAATTCAATATTTTTCCTATAATCAAAAGGATACGTCGGTTATGAGCGATCGAAGCACTGTTAGACCCGTAGAGATTCTGTTGATTGAGGATTCTCCCAGCGATGCTGATTTGGCAATAGAAGCCCTAAGTCAGGGTAAAATATTGAATAACTTGCATTTTGTGGAGGATGGAGTTGAAGCAATCAAGTTTTTGCGCAAAAAATCACCCTATCTCAGCGTACCCCGTCCCGATTTAATTTTGCTCGATTTGAATTTGCCAAAAAAAAGCGGTGTTGAAGTCTTAGAAGAAATTAAAACAGATATTAATTTAAAATTAATTCCTGTAGTGATTCTCAGCACTTCAGCAGCGCCCGAGGATATTATCAAGTCCTACTCGCTCCATGCCAACTGTTACATAACCAAGCCGGTAGACTTCGTACAATTTACTAAAGTAGTCAGGTTAATTGAGGAATTTTGGCTCTCCGTCGTCCAACTTCCTGTAATTTATTAATTGATTCAGGATTTGTGGCTGGCGATAGTGACAATTTTCAAATAATAACTTTCAAGTTAAAAGTGGTAAGGGAAGGCAAAAAAGTTTAACCTGAGATTGGGATAGTAAAAATTTTAGAGTCAAAAACGTCTAAGCTATGTGGATTAAGATTCTGTTAGTAGAAGACAATCCGGCTGATGCTGATTTGCTTGCAGAACTGTTAGAGGTATCTGTCGGAGTCCAGTGGGAACTTGTGTCGGTTGATTACCTGCATCAGGCGATCGCACATCTGAGCAAACATCCCTGTGATGTAGTTTTGCTTGACCTTTCTTTACCTGACAGCCACGGTTTGGAAACGCTAACTCGCCTCCTTGAAGTGGCCCCGGATACAGCAATGGTGGTAATGACCGGCTTGGACGATGAGGCGATCGCCCTTGAATCAGTTCGCTTGGGAGCCCAAGATTACATTGTTAAAGGTCAAATTACTACTCAATTATTAGTGCGGACGATCCGTTACGCGATCGAACGTTCCCAAACATTTCAAATGCTGCGCGAAAGCGAGCGGCGTTTTCGGGCGATTTTTGACTCTTCGTTTCAGCTAACCAAGCTACTGACTCCCGAAGGAATCGTGCTGGAAGTGAATGAGACAGCCCTTCAGTTTACAGGAATGCGATCGGAAGATGTTGTGGGTAGCCCGATTTGGAAACAGCCGATTTGGGAACAGTCACCAAAGGCTAAAGAACAATTAAAAGCAGGGATTGTCAAAGCTGGTATGGGCGAGTTTTTTCGCAGCGAAATCGACTTCCTAGGCAAAAATGACCAAACTATAACAGTTGATTTCTCACTAAAACCTGTTAAAAATGAGACTGGACAAGTTTTGTTACTGATTGCTGAAGCCCGCGACATTACCGATCGCAAACGAGCCGAAGCCGAAATTCTCAAAGCCCTCGCACGAGAAAAGGAACTTTCAGAACTCCGAGCTAAATTTGTCACAATGGTTTCCCACGAGTTTCGCACCCCCTTGACAACAATCCAATTTTCCGCTGGATTGCTGCAAGATTACAGTTCTCAATGGTCGTTAGAGAAAAAAACTACTCATTTTATGCGGATTCAATTAGCAATTAAACGCATGACAGAGTTATTAGAGGATATTCTCGTAATTGGCAAAATTGAAGCAAATACACTACAGTTTCAACCTGTTTCATTAAATCTCGAAAAATTCTGCCGCCAACTCGTAGAAGAACAGCAACTTAATGACAGCAACCAACACCCGATCGCCTTAATTTTGTCAGGCGACAACACCGACGCTCAAATGGATGAAAAACTCCTGCGGCAAATATTGGGAAACTTACTCTCAAATGCCCTAAAATATTCTCTGCCCGGAACTTCAGTTTATTGGCACGTAAACAATCAAAATGGAGAGGTTATTTTTCAAATTAAAGACCGAGGAATCGGAATTCCCCAATCCGACCAAAAGCGGATATTAGAAACATTTTACCGCGCTACAAATGTCGGTCATATTTCGGGAACTGGTCTTGGTTTAGCAATTGTAAAAAGGGCTGTGGAACTTCACAAAGGAAAGATCGCAATCAATAGTCAAGAAGGGATAGGTACAACTTTCACCATCACCTTGCCTTTAGTTTCTAATCCCGACCAATAAAACCTGAATCATTTATGATTAAAGTCGGCGATTTACCGAATAATTAATACCAATAAAAGTAGATTTTTCTGATGTATGACTTTCCCAAACAACTACTAACAAAAAAACCAAGGAGAGACGAGAGTGGCAAAAATTTTAGTAATTGAAGACGAAGCATCGATTAGAGAAAACATTTTAGAGTTGCTAGAAGCCGAGAATTTTGAAGCACTGGGAGCGACTAACGGCAAAATTGGCATCAAAATGGCGATCGCCCAAATCCCGGATTTAATTTTGTGCGACATGATGATGCCGGAAGTGGACGGTCACGGCGTCCTCACAGCTTTGCGCTCCGAACCCCTAACTGCCACAATTCCGTTTATTTTCCTCACAGCCAAAGCCGATAAAAGTGACGTTCGCACGGGCATGGAACTGGGAGCCGACGATTACATTACTAAGCCTTGTACGCCGCAAGAACTGCTAAAAGCAATTGCTATTCGACTTGAAAAGCACAAAACAATTAGCAGACAGTCTCAAAAAACCCTAGACGAATTGCGCACCAATATTAGTATGTCGCTCCCTCATGAATTGCGGACTCCTTTGAATGCCATTCTGGGTTTTTCGGAACTAATTATGTCAGAATATCAGGTCTTCGATGAATCAGACATCTTAGACATGATCGGTCAAATTAATACTTCTGGTCATCGCTTGTATCGGCTGATTCAGAATTTTTTGCTGTATGCAGAACTGGAGATGGCAGCCACAAATCCCGAACTGCTAAAAGAAATGCGGAACAGCGAATTTAGCTGCGTCCAATCTTTGCTAACTCAAAAAGCGCAGCAGCAAGCAAAACAGGTGAATAGAACAGATGATTTACAACTAAACTTGCACGATTCATCAGTGGCTATGGATTCCATCAAACTCATAAAAATTGTTGAGGAACTTCTGGACAATGCCTTCAAATTTTCATTAGAAGGAACCCCGGTTTTATTAAGCACTTTGGTGGAAAATCAGACTTTTGTGATCTCTGTAAAAGACCAAGGCCGTGGCATGACTGCCGATCAAATTGCACAGCTAGAAGCTTACAGACAGTTCGATCGCAAAATCTACCAACAAGCAGGTTTGGGATTGGGCTTGGCAATTGTTCAACGCCTTGCAGAATTGCACGGAGGAAAATTTAAAATAGAAAGTTTGCCCCAACAAGAAACAATTGTTTGCGTTTCCCTACCTGTCTAAACAATAATTATTTAGGAGCGATCGCCAGTTTCAGACACCGCTGTATATAAATTTGAGCTACCTTATCCCTAGGGTTGATTTGCAGGCACGCCGAAAACAATCTTGTAGCTTCGACAAACCTGTTACTATTGTAAAATACCAAACCTTGCTCAAAAATTGTCTTTGTCTCTAACTTTTTCTGCCGCATCTCCGGCGGATCTGCCGCAAATACTTCATAAATCGTTACCATTCGCGATTTGCCTTTAACTGTGACGCGATCGATCAACCTAAAATCATAAACATCGTTCAACTGTATAAAAGTATTGTGAGTAATTAACATCGAAACTCCATACTCTTTCGTCAGATTTTCCACGCGGGACGCTAAATTAACCGCATCGCTGATCACCGTGCTGTCCATCCGACTTTGACCGCCAACCGTGCCTAACATCAAAGAACCCGTATTGATTCCAATGCCAATTTGCAGCGGCGGGCGATCGGGTCTAGTCCGACTCATATTATACTCGTTAAGCTGTTCTAGCATCGCAATTCCAGCTTTCACAGCATCGTCCGCACTGCCATTAAACAGCGCCATAATCGCATCGCCAATATATTTATCAATAAACCCAAAATTTTCAGTAATTGCTGGCTCCATCCGCGATAAATAAGCATTAATAAATTGAAAATTTTCTGCCGGATTCATAGTTTCAGAAAGAGCCGTGAAATCGCGAATATCTGAAAATAGCACCGACATTTCTTTCTGTACCTGATCGCCTAATTTTACGTCTAAAATACTTTCATATCCCAGAAAGTGGAGAAATTGGTGCGGCACAAACCGCCCGTAAGCATCTGTTAATTTTTCTTCGGCTGCTAAAGCTTTTTTTAACTCGTCTGTGAATTGGCGGCGCTCGGTTTCTACCTCTTGACGCTCTGTGATGTCTTGAAAAACGGCGATCGCGTAAACTATGTTTTTCCGTTCGTCGTAGATTGGAGTCGCCCAAACCTCGATCGGTACAATCCTATCCGGGCGATGAATTTCCGCATCGTCAACGTGCACCACTTCTCCCCGCAGCGCCCGCACAATCGGTTGAAGCTCTCTTGGATACAGCTCATTGCTTCCAGCGCAATAAGTTTGATAAACCTCCGGCAAATTGCTAGCAACAACATCAGAAACCAAGCCTTTGCCAAGTATTTTCTGTGCCCAAGAATTCATGTAGCAAGGTTTCCCGACAGCATCAACCACAAATATACCCACCGGCACCGCTTCCAGCAATTGACTCAGCCGATTTTCGCTCTCAGACAGCGCTTCATTTAACTTTTCTTCAGCAATCAAAGCTGTTTCCAAATCATTCGTAAACCTGAGCCGTTCCACATCTACCAGTCTTCGCAAAGTAATATCCTCAGCAAAACCCTGATAATAAAGCACTTCATCACTAGTATCAAAAACAGTACGCGCGTCCTCAGAAATCCAGATAATACTGCCATCTCGGCGGTAAACTTCCGACTCAAACTCCGACACAGTACCGTACTGTTCCATCAGCGCGAAAAACTCTTGACGGCGGTGCGGTAGCACGTATAATTGCCACTCAATATCATTAACACTTGCCATCAATTCTTCAGGAGAATCATAGCCGTAGATTTGAGCTAGAGCAGGATTAGCGCTGATCAAATTTCCGTCAGGTGAAGTCTGAAAAATACCTTCAAGAGCATTTTCAAATATCCGGCGATACTTCTCTTCAGCTTGGACAAGCGCTGCTTCAGCTTGCTTGCGTTCCGTAATATCAGTAAAAGCAATAATTCCGTAGGAGATATCCCCAAGAGAATCATAAATAGGAGTTGCCCAACTCTCCACCGGAATAATCTTATTGCCAGTCCAAATTTCTACACTTTCAGTCCGTACATTTTCCCCTCGGAGCGCCCGCATAATTGGCAATTCTTCCACAGGGCATCTCTCATTAGTTCCGGCTTTATAAAATTGATAAATTGCTGCTTTTTGCTCCGAATTAATATGTGGCACTGTTCCTTTACCAAATACCTCCCGCGCCTTCTGATTCGCGTAAAAAGATTGACCGTTCGCATCAAGTACGCACACGCCTAACGGCATAGCTTCCAGATATTGCGTCAACCGACTTTCGTTTTCATGAAGTTTGGCAATCAGCATCGCCTGCTTGCGGCTTAATTTTGCTAACTCCTGATTCATCTCCTGAAGTTCTATTTGTTTTTCCGCTAATTGTTTGTCTTGAAAATATCTGTATATTGCCTCAGTCACAGTTAATTTTAAATCATCCGATTGCCAAGGTTTAGGTATATATCGGTACAATTTAGCATAGTTAATGGCATTGGCTACCGCATCCAAATCTGCCTGCCCCGTCAGCATAATCTTGAGAGTGTTCGGAGAGATGGCATGAACGCTCCTTAATAGCTCATCTCCTTTCATATTAGGCATGATATGATCGGAAATAACCAAAGGAACTTCATACTGTTCTGCTAAAAGTTCTGACAGCAACTCTAAAGCTTCTTCACCGCTTTGGGCCGTTTCAATTAAATATTTATCTTCAAAGGCTTTTAGCAGGTCTATTTCCAGACTATCGAGTATAGTCGGCTCATCATCAACACAAATAATGACTGGTTTTTTCATAATTTTGCAAGACCAGACTTAATCGCTTCAATTAATTCATGATTTTTCCAAGGCTTTTGTATGAAAGCATGGAGGTTAGCTTGAGTTTTTGTTCGTTCAATTGCTGCTTGGTCAGCTTGTCCCGTCAGCATCACTTTCACAATTTGCGGATATTTTTGATGAATTTTAATCAGTAACTCATCTCCTTTCATTCCGGGCATCAACCAATCAGAGACAATCACTAGAATGTTCACCTCATCTTCACATAACTCTTCAATAATCTCCAGTGCTTCGGCAGCACTTTCAGCAAATTCGCAAACATATTTACCCTTAAATGCCTGTTGCAGTTCAATTTCCAGACTTTCCAACACCGCTACTTCATCATCAACACACAGAATTGCTGGTTTAGACATCGCTAATTTCATCCTTTAGTCTAGCGGGGTAAACCCTGATGGGTAAGTACACCATTTTCCAAATTGTACATTCCGCGTGCGTAGACTGCAAATTTTTATCCCCAGACTGATGTCTGGGGCGATGAAGCCTAATCAGTTAAATTAATCTGCAAAAACACTGTAAATACAGTTTTACCGGGCACCGACTCCACATCAATTTTACCCTGATGTTTTTCAATTATTTTGGTAACAATATCCAATCCTAACCCGCTGCCTTCTCCCGCAGGTTTTGTCGTAAAAAACGGCTCAAAAATTTTTGGCAAAATCTCCGGTGGAATCCCCTTGCCGCTGTCGGTAATTTTTACTACAACGCTGGTATCTTGCTGCAGGGCGTCAATCGTTAAAGTTCCTTGATTGTCCATCGCTTGTAAGGAATTGTGGATTAAATTTGTCCAAACTTGATTTAGTTCGTCGGGATAACACAGTACCGCAGGCAGTTTATCTTGATAGTTTCTGACGATTTCGACACCCTGCTTAATCTGGTTTTGATAAAGAGTTAATATAGTTTCAATTCCATCGGTAATATTCACCTGTATTTTTTCACCGTTTACATCGTAACGCGCATAACTTTTTAGGGCAAAGACGACTTTTGCGGCGCGTTCTGTAGCGGTAGCGATGGTGCGGGCGCTTCTGTGAATGCTAGCAAAGTCGTAGGCGGTTTTGATAATATTTTCGCTGTCAGGGTCTTTGAGCAACGGCAAGAATTCTTGTAAGTTTCCTTGCAACCCGATATTTACTAAAATGCTAGCAAGGCTGTCAGCATTGTCAATCCCTTCCGACTCTAGTTGCTGCTTCAGCCCTTTTTTGAATTCTCGTTTTTCTCGCGTAGATAAAGAGTAAGTTTGTTGGCGGGAACTATACATCAAGCTCAAGAAATCTTGCTGGCGTTCCGCAGACAGTTCTTTGAAAAAAACGGGTAAAGTTTCGAGATTGTTATCCAAAAAGCTGGTAATATTGCCAATAGACGATCGAATCGCCCCTAGCGGCGTATTAATTTCGTGAGCAATGCCCGCAATCAGTTGCCCTAATGCGGCCATTTTTTCCGATTGAACTAATTGATTCTGAGTTGCTTGCAGTTTGTCTAAAGTGACTGTCAGTTCATCGTTCTTCTGTTGGAGTTTTTTTTGCAACTGGCACATTGCTAAATGGGTTTCTACCCTAACTAGAACCTCTTCTACCTGAAAGGGTTTGGTAATATAATCCACCCCGCCCACTGCAAAAGCTTTGACCTTATCTAGTACGTCATTGATTGCGCTTATAAAAATCACCGGAATGTTGCGAGTGCGTTCGTCAGCTTTGATTTTTTCGCAAACTTCATACCCGTTCATTTCGGGCATCATAATATCTAGCAAAATTAAATCTGGGGGCATACCTTTGGCCGCCGAAAGCGCTAACTCGCCGCTAGGTACGGGGCGGACTTTATAGCCCTTCCCATTCAAAATTCCGGCTAGCAGCCGCAAATTAGCTGGGGTATCGTCAACTACTAAAATATTACCGCGATCCGTGCTAGGAAGGTCGTTATTCATGTGATGTTGCTTGAGAAATTAACTTTAAAACTTTGTCGTACTCGAAATTTTCTATACAATTTGCGATCGCACTTGCCGTTACTGTATCCTTTAATTGGATTTGCTCGATCGCACTCTCAATCAAATCCATATCTGCATTTAGTATCGCCAGCTTCAAATCAGCTACCAGCGACTCAGGCAATTTAGCGAAGTCAGCCGCAGTCATTTCGCGATCGCGCTGTTTGATTACCGATAAATTAGCTTGACCCGGATCTTCATAAATATAGCGCACTCCGATATGTTTGTGCATAGCATCGAAAATATCCGCTTCCCGGAAAGGTTTCCGCATAAAAGCATCGCAGCCCGCCGACAAAATAACTGCCCGTTCTTCCTCCAAAACGCTCGCAGTCAGCGCAATAATAGCAGTAGCTTGACCTTTAATAGTACCTTTAATGTATTGAGTCGTTTCGTAGCCGTCCATCACGGGCATCCTCATATCCATCCAAATCAAATGCGGTTCCCAAATGTCCCAAATCTCAATAGCTTCTTGACCGTTAGTCGCTTCTTTTAGTTCAAAACCAAGAGGATTGAGAAGTTTAATTAACAGTTGACGATTCAGCGGTTTATCGTCTACTATCAAAATTCGATAGGGGTGTTGGTTGGGTTCCAGGGCAATAACATGACGCGTCGGTTTTTTGCTTTCAATATCAGCCGACTCAACAGCAGTAACTTGAATATCAAACTTAAAATTAGTTCCCTTGCCGACAGCAGAACTGACACTCATTTCGCCGCCCATTAACTGCACAAATTTGCGGCTGATTGGCAATCCCAAGCCTGTACCTTCTTGCGAATCCTTACCAGTTTGAGTTTGCACAAAAGCTTCAAAAAGATTGTCTAATTCATTGGCAGCAATACCCGGCCCAGTATCTTCCACTTCAAAATGAAGGAAGAAGTAATCATCCGAATCTAAATAATCAGTTGATGTGAAAAAACTCGCACTTTCAGACTGAATAATTTTTGAGCTTTCAAAATTATTAGTTGCTGGAATGTCTAAGCTTATTAAATTATCAGATAGCTGAAGTCTTTGGTCTTTCACCTGTTTGCTAACTCTCACCGAAATATCGCCGTTTTTGGTAAATTTAAGAGCGTTATTGAGCAAATTGATTAAAATCTGCCGCAATTTTAATTCATCAGTTTCTAGGTATTGTGATACTTCGGGACTGCGGTCAAAAATTAACTGCAAGTGCTTGTCATCTGCTTGGAGTTGAAACATATCTTCCAAGTCATTGAGCAGGCGATAAAAATCGAATTTTTTGGGATTGAGTGTGGTGCGCCCAGATTCAATTTTAGATAAATCGAGCACGTTATTAATCAGGGTGAGCAGGTGTTCTCCGCTGCTGCTAATTATGCTGATATTTTCTTGATGTTCTGGGGATAGAGTTTGGCTGCGAGTCATCAGTTGGGAAAAGCCGAGAATTGCATTCAGGGGCGATCGCAATTCGTGACTCATGTTGGCGAGAAAGGTACTTTTAGCCTGATTTGCTACTTCGGCTTTGTCTTTAGCTACAGCCAATTGGGCAGTCCGTTCTTGCACTCGGTGTTCTAAAGTTTCAAAAGATTGTTGCAGTTGTTGAGCCATGCTATTAAATGCTTTAGCTAATTCCCCCAATTCGTCGGAGCGTTCACTTTCTACTATTTTGCCCCATTCACCTTTAGCAATATTTTTGGCTGCTATATTTAAGCGCAAAATAGGATTTGTCACCCATCGAGAAGTCAGAATGCCGATAACTAAAGCTACTCCTAAAGCTGCCAAACACAGCCAGATAGTAGTCTGGGTATTGGCATCTATTTCTTTGGTAAAATCTGATTCGGGAACCACCACCACAATCAGCCAGTCTAAACCTTTACCATCTTGGAATGGCAGGATTTTTAAGAATTGTCGCTTACCATCTATTTCAAAGTTTAATAACTCAGATTTTTTAATTTGGTTTAATTGGTGAAACTGTGCATTCAAATATTTAGCTGTAGCTTGAGTCACACGGTTGCTGCTTTCTGCCACTTGAAACGATCTTCTTTGATTGTTTTTCATGGTAAACGGTTTTTCGTCGGTCGAAGTTGCCAACAAAGTACCCTGGCGATCGATAATAAATGTTTGACCGGACTTGCCAACTTTGAGACTGTTAAGAAATTTGCCTATATAGTCGAGACGCAAAGCGGCAATTAATACTCCTTCTACCTGATTTTTATCGCTATATACGGGTAGAAGTGCGCTGAGGATTAATGTCGGCTCTAGGAAGGAAACATAAATAGAACTCCAAATTGCTTTGCCTGCTTGTATAGCGCCTTTGTACGCAGGATGTTGCCGATTATCAAAGTTTTTAACAACGGTGACAACTGTAGTGCGATCGCCTCGCTGGTTTGTATTGTAAGAATAAAAATTCAACCCAGTAGATTTCTCTACTACATTAATAGTTCGGGAGCCGTTAGACAGTTGTTCTCCGGATCTATAATCTCCATTCTCGTTGCCAACGGCAGTAAAATTGATATAGGGATATAATTGTACTTGCCGTCCAAGGTATTTCTCCCAAGCTGATAAGTTTTCCATCTTTAAGAACCCGAGCTTGACAGCATCGAGCTTGCTTTGATTGATTTGATGGGGAGTTGTCAGGTAAGTTTGGAGGTTTTGCTCAACACGCAAACTCACTTCGCTCATTAACTGACCGGCAAGGTTATTAACGGCTTTTTGTCCGTTTATAAAAGAGAGATATCCTACGAGTCCCACGGCTCCCACGATTTGCAGTACGAATGGAACTATGAGAACAGTTCGCAACGATAATTTGTCTAAAAGTTTAGGAACCATAAGATTCAGAGTTTTTGTGAACTTAGGCTAGAAGCGTTGTTGCAGAGCCTGTCTTAACAGCAGCGCCATCTATTGCCGACTAGCTAGAGGGAATTGATGGGGGCTATATTACCTGTGGTAGATGCTCAAGCCCGATCGAATGTGAACCTAATCTTTGCTAGATTAAAGTCTATTATTTTACCTATTGTCGTATTATTACAATCATTTAGGTAAAGTTTGCAGTCTCGGGTTTAGATCGCTGCGCACGCGCCCGAGGCACGCTGAACCCTCACGCACCAAGCGGTTTGGAGACTGCCGATCGAATTTGGCGATCGTCCTTGTTATTTTGCGCAAGACGTGTTATAGTCGAAAAAGTTGAGGGCACGTAGCTCAGTGGATAGAGCATCTGGTTCCGGTCCAGAGGGTCGGGGGTTCAAATCCCTCCGTGCTCACTTAAATAAATCAAATGATCGATCGCGAACGATCGGTCATTTTTTATGGTTGTTTGGGCGATCGAACTCAGAACAGGGTGCATCTCTATTTTGGAAGGGCGAAGCATTTCGGCAGAAAATTTATTAGTGAGAATCAGAGATTTACTACCGAAATGCTTCGCCCCTACGGATACATTTGCTAACTCTTAAATATCGTCATTATCTTGACTTTGCACGCCCTGGAGAATCCGCGATAACTCACTCTTCTCATTAACTGTAATCCGAGTTGGAGAACCGCTGATAATCCGTTCGTAACCACGGAACGAATCTTTAATTTGCGGGCCTCTTTCAGTAATTGTGTATTCCCGAATCCCTTTGTCGTGCCAGGAACCGCGCATTTTAAACACATTAATTGCCCGCGACATTTCTCCTCGAATCTCTACATACTGAAGCATGATAATCGTGTCAGTAATCGTAGAAATATGAGAGTCAGTAATCGAATTAGAACCCATAAACTGGTCGCTGGTATTTGTGAAAAAGCCGGTTATTTCTTCCTGCTTCGCAAAACCTGTTACTCCGATCACAAATTGTCGGAAAGCGTTGTTGCTGACACCCCTAGCTAAGGCTGACAGCGAGTCTATGGCAATTCTAGAAGGTTTGAATTCAGCAATTTCTGATTTAATCGTCTGCAAGTGGTCTTCCAAACCCGCAGATTCTGGGTAAGTGCACAGCAGTTTGAGCAGCCCTTTCTGTTCCATTTCCTCAAAGTCAATGCCCCAAGAATAAGCATTGCGGAATAACTGAGCTCGCGACTCTTCATAGGCAAACAGCAGCGCTCGATTGCCGTTTATACAAGCATTCTGCAAAAACTTGCTCACTAATAGCGTTTTGCCTGTTCCCGTCGCACCCGTAGCCAAAATAATCGAGTCTTTAAAGAAACCGCCGCCGCACATCTCGTCGAGAGTTTTGTCGCCCGAAGAAACCCGCACGTTAGAAGACTTTTGAGTTAATCGCATCGCCCCCAAGGGGAAAATATTAATGCCATCATTAGTCATCGTAAAAGGATATTCGCCTTTCATGTGAGTTGTACCGCGCAACTTCAAAATTTCCATTGTGCGGCGGCGGCGTTCCCCTTCCAAAACGTTGCGAACAATTATTACATTATCGGACACAAACTCTTCCACTCCAAACCGCGCCACCGGGCCGTATTCTTCCACGCGTTCGGTAGTCATAACTGTAGTTGCGCCTACTTGTTTGAGGCGCGCAACTAAGCGAAAAATTTCTCGGCGCACTACTGATGCAGCGTCGTACTGCTGAAATACGGCGGTCACCGAATCTATAGAAACGCGCTTGGCTTTGTATTTGCGAATGGCGTACTGAATCCGTTCGATTAAGGCAGACAAATCAAAATTTCCGACGATATCCTGACCTTCTGGATCGGGGGAAGCATCCAAAATAAATAGCTTACCTTCATCGATTAACTTGGCTAGATCCCAACCGAAACTGCAAGCATTTTTAATAATATCTGCCGGAGATTCTTCAAAAGTTACGAGCACTCCCGGTTCGTCAAAATGGGTGATTCCGTTATAGATAAATTGTACGGCAAATAAAGTTTTTCCGGTTCCTGATGTGCCGCTGACTAAGGTGGTTCTGCCGATCGGCATTCCGCCATGACTGATGTCATCGAAACCCTCAATCATCGTGCGAATTTTTTGAACTCCTGCCGTTACAAATCCTTTTGGTTGCACCGTTTGAATAATTTCATTCATATCGATTTTTGTCAATTCTCAGTATTCTTTAGTTGTCACTCATTAACCGCTGTTTATGAGTCTTTATACTCAGTTTTTGGTAGGGGCTTGTGTTCAATAAGTCATGACTGCTACTTGATTATCTTATGAATTCAGGTCTTCTTCGCGAAGTTCTTCATAGAGCAAATCTAATCCTATCAGAACTTTCTCGCGATCGGACAAATCCCCAATAATTTTTCGCACTGGTGGCGGTAGGATTTTCGCCAGCGTCGGGGTTGCCAAAATTTTGTCCTCTTCTGCTAGCTGAGGATTTTTGAGTACATCTATGACTTTCAGCGCGTAGACTCCTTGAAATTCTTGTTCTAGGATGTCTTTTAGGGTTTTCAAAGCTCGGACTGAGTTGGGAGTATTCCCTGCAACGTATAGCTTCAGAACGTAGGTTTTTTTTAGAGGACTCATGAACTTTTTTAAGTATTGAGTATTAGTTGTCAGATAATAGTTGTTATTTGTCTTGAATCCACTGTTCTTTGTTATTTTATAATAATTTCAGCTTGTCGATCGCCCTGCGTTCAGTCTTCTGGTTTCTGCTTGGTAAAATTCGGCGGCTTGCCTTCTAGCTTCTACCGTATGGGTTCTTTCGGAATCGATCGCCTGTACATCTCGCACAGATGAGCGATCGCGTCAATCAAAGTCAAGCGGTAATCGAGCAATATTTCCTCGCTGCGCCCTTCTAATTTTAGCTGTTTGGCAAATTCGTCCATCAATGCCATGTGAATTTCTACAACTTGAGTTACGGGAACGTCAGCAAAAAAAGCTAAATTTACAAATTCATCTATTTGATTATTGACCGCAGTATCTTCAGCAAAATAATTTAAAATGATGTCGCGATAACTTGACTTGAGTTGCTCCAAAAACTTTTGCTTCTCTGACACAGACAGATTTCGCAAAAAAATCTGGGAATTTCTTTGATAATACACACCTAAGTATCCTAATCGCTCGCGTAATTTTTCTGCAAGTCGGCGCTGCTGTTGGCTTAACAAACTTTGAGTAGTCAATTGGGCCGTGGCATCGATGGTTGCGGATTGGTTATTGACAGCAACGGTCGTGGAAAGTTTCAGAAATTGTGCGATCGCCCGATCGATACTTGCAGCTATGGAGTTCGATCGAGAGATTGGCAGTTGCACCTCAGCAGGGTGGTGACATCACTCCGACTATCAGGTGCGGAGCTTCTAAGAATCACTTCTTAGACTTCCTAGTTACTCCCTTGCGGGATTTCGACTTTGACGCAACGAAAGAGAATTCCCTTTCCCCGGCAAACCGTCTGCATAGGCATTTTGAATTCCCGACTGCCCATCGGTACGTTGCAGAGCTATTCCTCTATTTCTGATCGCTTGACCACTAGCGACATCCCTATCGGTTGTATAGCCACAATTAGAACAAGAATGTACTCTAACACTCAAATCTTTTCTCACGGGAGCGCCACACTCAGGACACTCCTGCGAAGTTCCCCTGGCGTTCACCTCACCAAAGAATTTCCCGCGCTTCCAACACACGTACTTCGTGATATTTCGGAATTGTCCAAATCCCTCTGCAAGCATTTGCTTTCCAAGCATTCCTTTGGCAAGGATTCGGTAATCCAAGTCTTCCATGAAGACCATATCACCAGCATCGCAAAGAACATGAGCTTGTTTAAAGTGGAAGTCCTTACGGGTGTTGTCAATTGTGTGGTGGATTCTAGCAACCTTAATGCGTTGTTTTTCGTAGTTTTTAGACCGTTTCTTTTTTCGAGAAAGTCTGCATTGCAGCAATTTCAGCTTGCGTTGCATGACTTTTAAGAACTTAGGCGATTTTACGATTAACCCGTCACTGGTTGCCAGAAACTTAGAAAGTCCAACGTCTACTCCAATGGGATGACCGTGTGGACTGGGATCAGGGACATTGACATCGCATTGAATGTTAATAGATGCGTACCATCTATCAGCTTTGTTGATTATCCTTACTTGTTTCACCACAAAACCACTGGGGATTGGGCGATGTAAAGTAATTGGTACTTCTCCCAGTTTGGGCAGAGAAATATGTACCCCAGTCACAGGATTCTTGGCAAATTGGGGGAACAACAAAGATTTGAATTGCCCAAACTTCTTGAATCGAGGGAACCCGTGTCCAACTTTTTGAAATCCTTCCCATGCTCGGTGTAATTGCTTGAGCGCTTGCTGCAACACTTGGCTTGGCACTTCACCCAATCGGGGAAATACTTTTTTGGCACTTGGCAGGGCGTTGAGCTGTTTTACTTCGCTAGGAAAAGGACGATCGGCAGGCATGATGTATTCATGACTGATAGAGCATCTGTCAACCATACATTTCCGACTATTACACCAGTCCTTGATTTCTCGTAGCCCGTAATTATAGGCGACGCGACAAGTATCCATCCACTCTTTCAACAACTGTTCTTGAGCGGTGGTTGGGTAGACTCGGTAGCGGTAGTTCATGGTTAACATTACACTATTATAGCACATTTAGTGGTAAGTGTGCTTCCAGTAAATATAAAGCCGGCTACTGAAGGCGATGCACGCCCGCTCTTCGACGGAGTTTTAAACCCCATCTTTTGATAAAAAAAAGCACAACTTTGTTCTTGACTTTTGTCGGCGGTACTAGCCCCCGCCTCAAAACCCTCTAAAGCTTGTATTTCGGGTCTTCCATCTTCCCCGGGATGGGGCGAAAAAATCACAGCAGGCAAAAAGAGCGATCGTTCTTGCAGCTTGTTTAGAAGAGATATCAGATCCTCATCTACCTCAAAAACCCAACAATCGACGTAATTGTGCTTCTTCAGGAATCCCAAAAACTCCACCGCCGACTTGATGTATGTTAAAACATAGCGATCGCCTCTCAAAAGCTCGATCGTACAGCCTGCAAGTTCTTCAGACTGGACAAAAATACCGATCGACAGTTGGGGAAGCAAAGCTGTAGGTGAAACATCCGCATTAGCTGAAAGTGCTGGCTCCCTCAGAGTTGATATCTCCTTTAAAAAACACTTAATATTTTAACAATTACAGCAACATTTACTGTAAGCAATCTTAACAGCAAAATTGGTGAGAACTTTTTAATACAGAGATAATTAAACTCATCTGCTCCTGCGTCAACCACCCTGATGTTGATTTCTGCAATTAAGCTTAAGCCTTAAAATAACTGTTAATCGCCTCAAATGGGTTGCAGGCCTCGAACTCAGAGGTCTCAATGCTGATCCCTGGCGATTGAGCGAACTGATATAAAACAAATAAGATAAAGAAAGCCGCAGCTACATTGGGTATCAAAAATATTACTGCTATTGATAGCAGACTCTCAGGTTTGTTATGCCAACCATAAGCCCCAGTCTCAAGAATTTTATCGAGTTAGTGCCGCTGTGCCAATCCACGGCGGCGCTAGAGTCTCTGCGGTCAATTTTCAGCCTGGGTAATTGCGATCGAGTCGCAGTAGTCAACGAACAGCTAAAGCCCCTGGGATTAGTTTACCTGCGCGCCCTTTGGGCTGGTGGAGCCGTGAACACAAACGACTGGGAGCAACCTTTGAAGGGAAGCCCGATCGCGATCGAGCCCATTAGAACAGTATCAGCCGCTCTGAGCATCAGCGAATTCTGGCAGTACCTGCAAACAGAGGAACTTAACACCGCAACCAGGCTCAACCAAATCGCTGGTTGTGCCTCGAAAAGCCCGATCGCCATCACAGATGCCAGCGGTCAATTTTTAGGACTACTAGACAGCCTGAGCCTGCTGCAATTCGCCGCACTTAACACCAGCCTGACAGAGCCGCCAACAGCAGTCAAAGAAATCGAATTAATCCCCGTTTCCGCAGCCATCGCCACCGCCCTAGGAGCTCAAGTGCGCTTTTTAGAAGCAGGATTGAAACCCTCGGAAAACCTCAACTCCCTAGTCGAACTGCTGGAAAAACTGCCCCTGCCGCTGAGATTGCAAACCCCCACCGGACAGATAGTCAGCCAAAACGCAGCGTGGCGGATTTTGCTCGGAGCCGGCCCAGAACCTGTTCCAGAACCAGCAGCAAATTTGGGCAAACACGGCAGCCCCCAAAAACCCAGCCATTCAACAACCGAATACACGAGGGCGCAGGTAGAAGCCATTACCCAAGAATGTCGGAGCTTAGTAGGAGCAAGTCGATCGGGCGATCTGAATTCAACCGCAGCCACCAGTTGCTCCCTGCCCCTGTACGCCGCCGCCTCCCCCTCAACCTTAATCGCTCCAGGTTGGTGTCCGATCGCAGGCAAACCAGACACCTACATTTGCGACTGTCCCGTACAAACAGGTCAAGAACGGATCTGGCAATTTGTCAAACAGCCACTCTCAGACAACCTAATTTTAGTCATGGGACAAGATGTCACTGAAGAACATTTAGTCGCCAAAGAACTAGCAGCAAAAAACGCAGATTTAATCCACCTCAACCGACTCAAAGACGAATTTTTATCCTGCATCAGCCACGAACTAAAAACCCCACTCACCGCCGTCCTCGGTTTGTCCAGCCTGCTCAAAGATAAATTGCTCGGAGAACTCAACGATCGCCAAACACGCTACGCCAAACTAATTCATAAAAGCGGGCGGCATTTGATGACAATAGTTAACGACATTTTAGACTTAACCCGAATGGAAACCGGGCAGCTAGAACTCATTCCCGAACCAGTCGAGATAGCAGCTACCTGCAAAAAAGCATTTGAACAAGCAAAACAACTGCAACAGCAAGAAGAAAAATCCCCTGCTCAGCCGAGCCAAACAAATGGCGAAGCAAACGCCGAGTTCTCCGCCCAAATCGAATTTACACTCGAAATAGAACCAGGACTAAGCTATTTAATTGCCGACGAACTACGACTGCGGCAAATGCTGGTGAATTTGCTTTCTAACGCCTTAAAATTCACAGAAGCTGGCGGCAAAATCGGATTGAAAGTAAATGTTTGGGAAGGCTGGCTCGCATTCACAGTTTGGGACACGGGCATCGGCATCCCCGCCGACAAACAGCACCTGATCTTTCAGAAATTCCAACAGTTAGAAAGCACCATGACTCGCCGATTTCAAGGAACCGGACTGGGATTGGTACTAACTCAACGCCTCGCCCGTCTCCACGGCGGAGACGTTTCGTTTATTTCCTCAGAAAACCAAGGCTCTCAATTTACCCTACTGCTACCGCCAAATCCTCCGAGAAACAGTACGGAAGAATCATCAGGAAGGACTGCGGCCGAGGCAGAATTCTTAACACCAAAATATCAGACTCCGATCGCCAATTCTCGCTCTCGGCTAGTATTAATAGTCGAAGCAGTTCCCAAATATATCGAAGATTTAACCAACGTCCTCTCCGGTTTGGGCTACCAAGTAATAGTCGCCCGTTCCGGTACCGAAGCGCTGGAAAAAGCCCGCAGGTTCAGTCCCGAAGCGATTTTTCTCAACCCGCTGCTGCCGCTGCTGTCCGGTTGGGACGTGCTGACGCTGCTCAAAAGCGATCCAGATACCCGATCGATTCCGGCGATCGTCACAGCCACCAGAGGCGAAAAAGAACGGGCTTCTGTCAACCGCGCCGAAGGCTTTTTGAGCTTGCCGGTCGAAGAACCCGCTTTGCGGAGGTTGCTAGACTCGATCGCCCGCCCCGATGCCAATACCAGCAAGGTGAGAAGTTCTTTAACCGTGTTGTGGCTCAGCCCGCAAAACAGTTCCTCCCAAGGCTCCGCTTTACTGCTCAACCCCACCTACTGCCGGGTTTTAGAAGCAGACGACCTCGGCCAAGCAGAACTGGTAGCCAGAATTTGGCGGCCAGACGCGATCGTCTTGGACAGTACGAGTCAATTGCAAAACCCCTTAGCTTTTATCGAACAGTTAAGTCGGTCTCGAAATTTGGGTTCTCTCCCCTTGGTGACTTTAGACCCCGCAACGACGCAACTAGCAAATCAAGTCAAAGGGTTGTCGGTATTTCCCTGTTTGGCGGGCGGCAGTTCCGACGGCACCGGGTTGGTAGCAAGTGCATTGTGGCAAGTGATTCAAGTAGCTGCTGGCATGAGTTGGAAGCCCAGCATTTTATTTGCCGACATTTCGAGTTTACCGGACTTGAACCGCCCTGCGGTCGGGAATCCGAGCGGAGAATTGGAAAATCGCGATCAATCAACTGCGGCCGAGATGCCGATTCCCGGTTCTAAGTTTTCTACTCCCAACTTTCAAGCTTTGATTCAGTACATCCAAACCGCAGGATTTCGAGGGTCGATCGCTCAGAGTTGGACAGAAGTTTTGCAGCAGTTGCAATATCAAAGCGTTGACTTAGTTTTGCTGTGCTTGCAAGATGCCCCCTCAGAATCCTCCGCTATGCTACAAGCGCTATCGAACCTGCGGCAAATGTCAGTAAAACTGCCAATTTTAGTCTGGGATTATCGGTCTGCTGTAAATTCGGAATCTGAGGCGATCGACTTTCTCCTGCAAGAAATATCTGCCAAAATTCTACCTTCTTACTTATCAGCAGAACAATTGTTAGACAAGATTCAACAGACGTTATTAACTCAATCAAATTGAGTAAAAACGAACAAATTCCCCGGTTTGTATAGTGAGGATAATCGTCCTCTTGCTTAGCATTGAATAAAAGCGGTTATCCTGAACAAAAACAGAATTTGGGAACTATTTAAATCAAACCCGCAAAACGTTGCGAGTCAGGAATCAATATCAAAACTCAAGAATATAGGTTATTATAGGCGATCGAGAAACCATTATATTTTTTCCTGGGGCTGCTCGCGTGCCTAATCGTCTTCCTGTACTATCTCTGCTGCTCGCACTCGGCTTGTGGACAATGCCCAAGCCTGTCATCGCCCAGGCACTCCTGCCTTACACCCTGCAAATTGACTCGGCCCAACTCGAACAAACAGCCTTGAGCCTTGCAGAAGAAGCCGTCCAGCTAGCCAGACTCCAGCAGTACCAACTGGCAGTACCCAGAGCCGAACTCGCCACACAATTAGCCCCCAAGAATGCTCAAACTTGGACTTTGTTAGGCAGTTTGTACCTTCAAGTTGAGCAGTTTGACAAAGGAATTGTGGCTTTGCAGCAAGCTCAATCCCTCGCGCCCGAAAATGCCTCAATTAAATTTGTTTTGGGAGAAGCGCACTTTCGACAAGCTAAGTATGAGAAATCAGTGGAATACTTGCAAGCTGGTTTGAAAATAAAACCGGATACTCCAGGTGCATTATTTGATTTGGGCAATGCTTTTTATAAGCTCAAGCGGTTTGACGAGGCGATCGCCCAATACGAAAAAGCCTTTGCTTTAGAAAAAAAACTTTGGCCCGCTATCAACAATATCGGATTAGTCAAATACGAAATGGGAGATACCGATAGCGCTATCAAACGCTGGGAACAGGCGATCGCGATCGACAAGGAAGCAGCAGAAGCAATGCTAGCTCTAGCAGTAGCATTGTACGGCAAAGGCGACAAAGCAAAAGGCTTAGCAATGGGAGAAGCTGCCCTGAAACTGGACAAACGTTATGCTACCGTAGAATATCTCAAAGAAAACCTCTGGGGCGATCGTTTAATCGCAGACACCCAAAAATTCTTGGCAACTCCCGAAATGAAAGCAGCACTCACTAAAATTCAAGACGCCCCGCCCCCTCCCCAAATGTTGCCTTAATTATAAGTTTGTAGTGAGGACGATCGTCCTCAAAAGCTTTTTTAATTATAATTTTGTAGTAATTAGTTAGGTGCGTATTGCTAGCCCTACTAATAGAGTTGGTTCATAATTTATATCGTTTCCGGTTGCATCGGAATGATATAGAGGACACGGCAGGAATGATATAGAGGACACGGCAGGAATGATATAGAGGACACGGCAGTGCCGTGTCCCTACACCAGATTAATTGTAGGGAAACGGCACTGCCGTGTCCTGATTTCGCTAATATTAAGGGTAAGGTGCGCAGTGCGCACCTACAAATAGAGTTAGTGCCTCCCGCAATACTATTAACTAAGCTGTAAAATCTAAAATCCTATGACTGTTTCTCCCCTAACCTGGACAGAATTAGAAGCCCTCACCGACTTTCAAGTCGATCGCACCAACGGCCCCACCAACGCCCAATCCCGATTGCGCCTCTTCGGTAAAACCGAATCCGATGTGCGAGTCACCCTGTACCGCGATAACCATGCGTGGTGTCCCTACTGCCAAAAAATCTGGCTGTGGTTGGAAGAAAAACAAATCCCCTACCGTATTGAAAAAGTCACCATGTTCTGCTATGGAGACAAGGAAAGTTGGTACAAGCGCAAAGTGCCATCGGGAATGCTACCGGCGATCGAACTAGACGGCCGCATCATCACCGAAAGCGACGACATTTTAATCGCCCTAGAACGAGTTTTCGGCCCGTTGAGTTTGGGCATGGAAAACCCCGCAGTCATGCCCATGCGCCGACTAGAACGACTGCTATTTAGGGCCTGGTGTTCTTGGTTGTGCTACCCCGCCAGTTCCGTCAAAGTAGAACAAAACAACCGCAACCAATTTATCAGTGTTGCCGCCCAAGTTGAAGCCGCCCTAGCTAGCACTCCCGGGCCTTATTTCCTCGCTGAATTTGGCACTGCGGATGTCATCTTTACGCCCTACGTCGAACGGATGAATGCCAGTCTTTACTACTACAAAGGCTACTCGATGCGTGAAGAAAACCCGCGCTTTGCAGACTGGTTTGCCGGGATGGAAAGCCGATCGACCTATCGCGGTACTCAAAGCGACTTCCACACCCACGTCCACGATTTGCCACCTCAAATGGGCGGCTGTTATGAAAACGGGGAACCGCAAATGCTACTGAACAAAGCCCGCGTGGATAATGGGCCTTGGGCTGGATTACCAGATGTGATGTATCCAGAACCGGAAACCTCGCGCGCTGAAGCACTCGATCGCGTTATCAAGCATCAGCGCAACATTATTAAAGTCAATCCTGCTAAGGACAACTTATTTGATGAGGCTTTGCGTTGCGCTTTAACTTTGATGATGACTGGCGAAGTTTGTACGCCGCCGACTGGTTCTGATGGGGCTTTGCGGTATTTGCGCGATCGGGTAAATGTGCCCCGCGATATGTCCATCTACGCCGCCAAGCGCTTGAGGGAAGCTTTGGAGGAAACGGCGGCTTTGGCGGGTGATGGCCAAGGTTCTCCGATTCTCGCGAAGCATCGGCGAGATCAAGATCCGGCTAATTTTGTGTAGGGGGCGATCGGAATCAGGCGAAATGATCGTTGCTGCTGCTCTACTTCATAAGCTTGCAATCTGGTCGATCGCTGAAACTAAAGGTTGATGTGATTTTTAATCCGGTTCTGTTTGAAGAGGAGGATACTAGGCTGGTGGAGTTGGTAATGGCTCTTGAAGATGAGGTTGTCTATATTTTTAATCCTCGTCAACAGAGATGGAATACTCACTTTGTTTGGAATGGTGTGGAAGCGATCGGGTTAACGGCGATCGGTCGAGCAACATTGCAAGCCCTTGATTTGAATCGGTCAACCATGTTGGCAATCCGGGCAGAAGAGGAATTACGGGGTCGTCATCCACCCCCGGAAGATATCAATCCCGTAGATACTGATTTGTAGGTAATTCTTTTGACTGAGGTTAGAATCAAGATGGCTTGAGGATCATGGGTATGAATTTGGGGCGATCGCGTGTTAAATTAACTTTTGAGAGCATGGTTAGTTAGTGATTACTTTTTGAGTTATAACGGAGCTAAAGACGATATAACTATTTTGAAAAGATTTTTTAATCATTTATTAATCTGTGCCAGTTTATATTTAGCTGTTGCCGCTGAATCAATTTGGTCGGTAACTTCAGCCAAATAACATAGCGTATCGCAAATCTCACTTATAGACATTTGATGTTCTGAATTCAAAGTAAATTTTCCAGCAAAATATTGAAGAAATGTTTCATCAACAGATCCATTTCTATGAGAATACAAATGCCTTATTTGAAGTACCTTCTCTATTTCATTTTGCTTAGATTCATCAAGAACACGCAAAGCACTTATTTGTTTATTGTCCGTAATAAAACCTTTTACACTACCTTTTCGCAACTTACCAAGTTTTTTGTTTGCCCAATACTCCACAAATTCTTGCAAGTCTGAACATTTTAAAACCTCTTCAAGAGTAACTGTTTCTTGTGTTTTTAGTGTGGCCGGATTCGCAAGAAAAATCTCATACAACAAGTCAGACAAATATGTTTCAAAGTTATCAACAAAGGAGGAAAACAATATTCTTGTAAGTATTTTCCCTTCTTGATTGATTGTCGGCGTATTTGCATCTATTGGATAAAGCATCTGACGAAGATCATCTATTATTTTTAAAATACTTTGATAGTGTTCAATCAACTTACTCTTGGAATTTGTTGCCTTTTTATTATATTCTTCAAGCTGCTGATTTATACTTTTTATTCGTAAATATCCGTTCACCTTGAATTGAACTTCAGTAGGATTTAAAAGTTGAATGTTAGCACCAACTCTTTTATATATTTTATCTTCTACAGCAACTAAAATATCCGATTTTTCAATCTTTATTGCATAAAGTTTTTTGCCATTATATACAACGTATTGGTAATATACCTGCGGTCGGGGTGAAAGAATATCTAATGCTTTATGCGTAATCGTGTTGGCATAAAAGTCTTCACTTAAACCGTTAATTTCAAGATTATCTGACACACCCAAAATGATGTATCCACCCTCAGTATTAGCAAATGAACTGATTAGTTGAGCAATATTCCTGGATGGTGGCAAAACCGCTTTATATTCAAGCGTAGAGCTTTCTTCCTGTCCAATTATTTGGGCTACTTCATTTGTAATATCCATGTTTAAACTGGAATCCTATTAATACCTGTTGTTTTAAGAATTTTGCCTAGAGTTAAATGTCTTGGTTCATCTACCCCATTATCAATCCATAATTCTGCGTTAGGATTTTCTAAAGTATCTCTTTCAGAGCTATAGTAAACAATCACCTCTCGATTGTCCGACGGTCTTACAACAACATATATAGGTAAACCATCTTTTTTTATTTCTCCAAATATAGTAGTAGCTAACTCTTCCGATTCGCTGCAATCGTACTCTGGAAGAGTCTTTAAATGCTGAAGTACATTATCTTTAGCTCTTTTAATTAACCTTTGAACAGATAAGAACATTTGCAACGTTGGCGTAGATGTATGTATAAACTGCTCCGCAATATTTGTATCCTTCAAAGCCTCCTCTAATTGTTCAATAGATGTTACTCCTAAACTCAGTAAAGTTTCTTGGGTAATTAATATTTTAGAATTATTGGTAGAAATATTCTGAGCTGAAATTAGCATTTTCTTCAAATCAGATATATCATTAGCGTTAAATTCCTCTAAAAGTTGCGTTACTTCTTCTGCCTTCTCAAGGCTTTCAATTATTTTAGGATTATCTCTGATAGCTTTTACAACTTCCGCAAGCTTGGATAAATCAGTACAATTTCGCATTATTTTATAAAGACTTTCTTTGTCTTTTATCGTATTCATAAAAATTTCAGCCCGCTTACTATACAATTCTGCAAATAACTCTTTCCCCAGTGCAGGGTTGTTTTCAAACCATTCAGATAAAAGACTAATAGCCTTTATTACATCGTCACTATTATAAGGGTTTTTCAACTTTTCAGTTATCTTAACAGCAATATCTTTTTTATCTTTGCTCCTATACGTTCCAAAATTTATAGAATCGTGTCGTAAAATATCTTTCCAATCTTCTCCCAACAATTCTATAATATCAATTAATTCATCATCTTTTATTTCGTCAGTATATAAATGTATCTTTTTCTTAAATATTCCATTTTGATTAGGAATAATCGTAGCCTCTTTTTCAAATAATGCAAGATTACTATCATCTTCAAGAATAAAGTTGCCTAACAAATTTAGCCAATCGAAAGTATCATCTTCAGATTTTTTCAGCGCCTGACTTAGTTTGTGGATATTTTCCAGTTTTGCTATACTATTTACCAGTATTTGATAATTTATTGTTTTCCCGTTCTCCCAATATATGTCACACCAATTATGTAGATGCGTCCTTTTGCACACTATATTTGGATACAAATCAAAAACAAACTGCCAAATCTTTTCCTTTACTGGTTTTGTGAAAGATTTCATCGGAAACCATAACTCTTCAAGTGTTTTCTTTTCAGAACTTTCACCTTCAATTTCTACAATTTTTGCCTTATAAATAAATTCCCTAATAGGTTTTTGAATAAAGTCTTTGTACCACTTTTCATCAAAGTATTTTTCATTTGTAGTAGGCATTTTAGTTTCGGCAAGATTATATAAATCAAAAAAATGTCTCTCTGCAACTTTAGAAATTAGATTTTTATACAATTCAACAGCATTTTCTAAAAGTTTCTGATTTTCTTTTACTTCTGTATCATCACTACCTTTTAGCCAAACTCCATCTCTTTCAGTTTGTGGGTTGAAAAAGAAGCTATTTACAATTACAGGAAAGTGAAAGTTCTCACTGCCAATGAGAGGAAAGTCACAAAACAATTTGGGAAATTTTTCTATGCTTTTTACTGAATAGCCTTTTTCAGTTTCTTCAAGTTCGGTAGCAATCTTGACCTTATCATCAGACGCATATAAAATGAAAATATTGGTTTTTTTTTCATTTTTATTTTTTGAAATAGGTACAACGAAACCATCTATCAACTCTTGATTTTTTTCAAAAATGATAATATTGTTCGTAGTATTATCTAGGATTTCTACTCTGAAAATTCTAGGAATAAATGCCAAAACAAAAGGAATTAGTTTGGCAAATTCCTCGACACCAATTTTAGCAACTTTTTTTTGCTTTTCCGTTTCTAATTGATAACAAAAAGATGTATTGAATCCATTCTTGTCGTATTTAGCATCTATTTGTTTGACTGATTTATCAAATTCCTCCCAGGAATTCTTGATTTTAGGAATGAGTTGGGCTGTCGTCCTACCTTGTCTGTCTAATGAAAAATTAAACTGATAAAAATTATTATTTGCTGCTTGTAAAATTCCTTTTATCTGAATTACTCTTGAAAGTAAATGTGTTGTCAAAAAACCTGTCCCAAACCTACCAGTTTTTTGGGTCTGCTGTCCTTCTTCAATTTCTTTGGAAGAAATTTGGTTTATTAGACCTCTTACGTCTTGCTCTGTAAAATGTGCGCCATTATGCCTAAACTCAACAGTATTTTCATCAAGTTGTATTTGAACAGATACCGTTCTCTTGCTATCTTCCGCTATGCTATCTTTAGCATTTTGTAGAAGTTCCCAAGCCCAACGCCCTTGATTATTTTCAATAGTTTTATCCAGCTCATCCAAACGCTTTATTATCTTGTCTGCAATTGATCGGTTTCCATCCTCTTTTCTGCCATCTGCAATTGACTGAATCATAAGCACCTTTGCTGTTTTGCGAAATATTAACCCACTGTTGGGGGACAAACACCTATATGTAATATTAGCACGATCGCATAGCGTCATCGCTCGCAACAAATTAGATAACCGCGATCGCCCCGCCACCGACATCTACCTGCAACTCGTCAAAAAATACCACTGCCCCAAATCCACAGAGGGCATCCCCCCGCACCCTCACCGAACTCAAAATTGACTGGCAACTCCTAAACTGGAAAAACACCCCATCCCCATTTTCTCCGAAGACGCGATCGCCGTTATCCAAGGTTTTAGCCAAAATGTTCTCGATTCCCTCATCAGCGATCGCACTACTGAATCAATTAAGACAAAAAAAACAAGGAGGAGGAGTTTTTAACGATTTTCCCCCTCCCCTTCAGCTCTAAAAATCTCTCAATTGAGCCGTTTGAACAGTCACATCTTTCGTTAGAGAA